>ERZ772812.347-NODE-347-length-43752-cov-7.209625_pt1 | contig 43752 bp, 64 predicted proteins | sample MGYA00511343_ERZ772812 | MGnify/ENA primary metagenome ERZ772812 (study PRJEB29015, sample SAMEA2737706) | human gut metagenome | biome: human gut; feature: human-associated habitat; material: faeces | place: China | collected 2012 ...
AAGTACGCATCCATATCCGACGAGGAAGATAGTAGCGAAGACGTAACGGAGCGAAGCTTCCATAAGGAGGTAGGAGTAAAGAGGATGCGAAGCATAACGAAGAAAGGAGACAATCCAAATGTCTGCAATACTAGAGAAGATACTCAGCAGAGATAATATGTTCGCCGCATTAGACAAAGTGAAGGCGAACAAAGGTGCTGGTGGAATTGATGGAATAACTGTCGATGAAATAGACCAATATCTCAGAGAAAATTGGGTAGATATCAGAGATAAGATTCGAGAAAGAAAGTACAAACCCAAGCCGGTAAGAAGAGTAGAAATACCAAAGTCAAATGGAGGAGTACGAAATCTTGGAATCCCAACAGTAGTAGATAGAGTCATTGAACAGGCAATAGCGCAGGTACTGACTCCAATAGCAGAACCACACTTCAGTGAGTATAGCTATGGATTCAGACCAAACCGCAGAGCCGAGCAGGCAATTATCAAATTGCTTGGATATTTCAATGATGGATATACCTACATAGTTGATATCGACCTTGAGAAGTTCTTCGACAACGTGCCACAAGACAAACTCATGACCTTGGTGCACAACCTCATAAATGACCCGGACACAGAATCTCTCATAAGAAAATACCTTAATGCAGGGGTGATGATAAAGGGAAAATATGAGGCAACATCCAAGGGAACACCACAGGGCGGAAACCTTTCACCATTGCTAAGCAACATAATGCTTAACGAACTGGATAAGGAACTCGAAGCAAGAAGACTTCATTTTGTAAGATATGCAGATGACTGTGTAATTACAGTCGGAAGCAGTGCAGCTGCCAATAGAGTAATGGCAACAGTAACAAAGTGGATAGAGAAGAAGCTAGGGTTAAAGGTAAACATGACCAAATCAAAGGTTACAAAGCCAACTAAACTCAAGTACTTGGGCTTCGGATTTTGGAAGGATAACAAAGACGGACAGTGGAAAGCCAAACCGCACAAAGATTCAATTGAGAGGTTCAAAAGGAAACTGAAACAGTTGACCAAGCGAAGCTGGTCCGTAACAATGGACTATCGAATCATGCGGATAAACCAAGTAATTCGTGGGTGGATAAACTATTTCAGAATAGGTAACATGAAGGAACGCCTAAGGGAAATAGATGAACACTTACGGACACGGATGAGAATTGTAGTATGGAAGCAGTGGAAGACTAGAGAGAAACGCATATGGGGACTTCGAAAACTCGGAGCACCTGTATGGATGGCGAAGCAGTCCGCAGGTTTTGGCGACCACTATCAAGCGGTAGCAAAGACGACAGGATTGCGTCGTTGTATTAACAAAGAAATCCTCGCGAGACGAGGACTTCTAAGTTGTTTGGATTATTATTTGAATTGAACCGCTGTATGCCGAACGGCACGTACGGTGGTGTGAGAGGGGCTACTTGTTAGCCCCTACTCGATTAGATTCCATTCAAAGACCATTTGAATTTCAGGGCAGCATCACAGAACTATTGCAGCAGATCATCACAACACATAATGCACAAGTAGATGCAGCAAAGCAGTTTTTATTAGGCACTGTCACTGTGACTGATCCGAATGATTATATAGTCAGATCAGAAGCAGATTATCTGCCAAGCTGGGATATCATACAGAAGAAATTGATCGATCCGCTGGGTGGCTATATATGGGTAAGACATGAAGCGGATGGAAACTATATCGACTATCTGAAAGACTTCAATGTTAAAGGGAATCAGCCTGTACAGTTCGGGCTGAATCTGATCGATCTGAAACAGCTTGTCAATGGGGCAGACATTGCCACAGTGGTGATACCTGTCGGCAGTGAAGGGCTGACGGTCGAGGAAGTCAACAACGGGCTTGACTATATCGAAAACACAGATGCGATAGCACTATATGGAAGAATCGCCAAGGTTCAGAAATGGGATGATGTGACGCTGGCAGCGAACCTGCTGACGAAAGGCACAGAATGGATCACACAGGCGGGGAAACTGCCGAACAGGATAGAACTATCAGCCGCCGATCTTTCAGCGGCTGGATATGAATATAACAGCTTCCACATCGGGACATATGTCAATGTGATCTCAAAACCACATGAAATTGATCAGCTTTTTCTTGTGAATAAGCTGTCAATAAGCTTTCTGAATCCAGCAGCAAACAAGCTTGTGCTTGGCGGTGTTCGTGAGGTCTTGACGGCTCATTTCAGCGACTTTTCGGGCAAGCAGAAGGAATTAATCAATCAAACAGAAAAAACGGCTGAAAAGCTTGTCAATACAGTCTATGACCTTGAAAGAAACATACAATCATTTGTGCAGCAGGCAGAAGACAACATCATGCAGTCTGTATCCGAAAGGGTGTATCTGAAGGATGAAACCGACAGGCTTGTATCTGAAGTATCAAGCAGCCTTGAACAGACCGCAGAAGGGTTTGAAATGCAGTTCACTGAGTTCAATGCATCGCTTGAAGACTTGACAGCGGGCACTGATGCAGAATTTGAACTGATCCGAAAGTACATCAGATTCGTTGATGGCTCGATCCTGCTCGGTGAAGTAGGAAATGAACTGGAATTGCAAATCAGTAACGACAGGATATCATTCCTTCAAGGTGGTGCAGAAGTGGCATACTTCAGCAATAACAAGCTGCATGTAACTGATGGTCAGTTTATAAATTCGTTACAACTTGGGGAATTTGCTTTCATACCAAGAAACAATGGCAATCTATCATTCAAAAAACTAAACTCAGGCACTGAAAGCAGTTAAATGACAGGGGGCTATTATGGCATCATCAGGAACATACACAAAAGCGATCAGGACAGGTTATCAGCTGAAACTGGTATGGACTGTTAGCAGTCAGTCAATTGCGAACAACACATCATCTGTGACTGTCAAGGTGCAGCTGGTATCAACAGGTAGCAGCTATACGATCAATTCATCAGCCAGTAAGAGCGGATTCGTTACGATCAACGGGATAAAATATACTTTCACTTTTTCTGCTGCACTGTCAGGCAATCAAACAAAGACGCTGTACACAAAGACAGTGACTATATCACACAATGCAGATGGAAGCAAGAACTGTGCATTTTCAACAACATGTGGCATCAATGTCACGCTTGGTGGCACATATTACGGCAATGTAACAGCTTCAGGCACAGGCACATTCAACACGATACCACGGGCAACAGTTCCGACTTTATCCGCTCCAAGCGTGAACATGGGATCAAGTATCACAATCAACATGCCACGGGCTGCCGATGCATTCACACATACATTGACATATAAGTTTGGAAGTGCTACAGGCACAATCGGAAGCGGTCTCGGCACGTCAAAAGCATGGACAGTTTCGCTGACACTGGCAAATCAGATCCCTTCAGGCACATCAGGAACATGTACGATTACCTGCAAGACATACAACGGCGGTACACTGATAGGCACAAAATCAATCGGCTTTGTGGCAAAAGTGCCTGCTGCGGTCGTGCCGTCAATTTCAACGATCAATTTCACAGAAACAGTCGCAGGACTGGCAGCGCAGTTTCTGGCATTCGTGCAAGGAAAATCAAAGGTCAAAATAAACATTGCTGCGGCGGGGGCTTATGGATCAACTATCAAGACATATAAAACCACGGTTGACGGGCAGACACTGACAGGTTCAGCACCGACAACAGGCACGCTGTCCAGTGGCACAAAGACTGTAACAGTCACAGTGACAGACAGCAGGGGCAGGACGGCGAAACAGACCAAGACATTGACAGTGATTCCCTATGCAGCACCCGCCATCAAGGGCATGAAGGCTGCAAGGTGCCTTGCTGATGGTACAGAAAACTATGAAGGGACATATTGTAAGATCGGCTTTAGCCATACGATTTCAACGCTTGGCAGCAAGAACACAAGCAAGTATGTTCTGGAATACAAGGCAAAATCAGCGACTACATGGACGAAGCTAAAAGAGGGCGCAGGATATGTGGTATCTGACACGGTGATCACGGGGGCAGTCATGAACACTGATTCATCCTATGATGTCAGGCTGTCAGTCACTGATTACTTTGGAACAGTCAGAAGAACGGTTGAAGTGCCAACGGCTTTCACGCTGATTGATTTCAATGCCAGTGGCAAGGCAATCGCATTCGGCAAGGTGTCTGAAATAGCATCAGGTGTTGAATTCGGCATGCCTGCATACTTTTCCAACGGCGAAACACCAGAAGGGGCAAAGGTGATCCAATCAGGCACGGATTGCAATAGCTTACTGACAAGCGGCTTTTACTGCTTCAGTTCGGCGGTACTTGCTACCATGAAGAATTGTCCGATTGTGGCGGGAGCATCAGGAGCGATCATCGTGCTTGACATGGGAGAAGCTGGACAGAAGGTGCAGATCGCTGTCAGGTGTTCTGAAACAGGCTTTCAGCTATGGGAGCGGTGCTATTATCAATCAAAATGGTGGAACTGGTACGAGCTAAGCGGGCTTGATACAGGCTGGAAGAATGCCACACTGACAAGCAGTTTTGAAACATATGCAGGAAACACGGAAAATGACCTGAAATACAGGCGAAAAGGCAGCGTGGTGCATGTGAAGGGTGTTGTCACACCGAAAGTCACACTGACAGGCGGTGTGGACAATGTGAACATCACAACGCTTCCTGCTGGGTATAGACCAGCAGTGCAGCAGAACTTTCTGTGTCAAGGAAGCGGCACGGCTGTCTGGCTGTGTACGGTAACGGCAGGCGGAGTGATTCGGTTTGCACGGTACAGAACAGGCGATACATGGGCGAATGCAGCAGCTAACACATGGCTGCCGATAGATATATCATTTATTCTTGATTAAACGAAAGGAAACTACTAATGACAGAAGCAATCATCACAGCAGCGGTGGCACTTGTAGTGTGCCTGATCAATAATTACTATCAGCACCAGAGCACAGAACAGAGACATGAAGAAACTGTGCATTTGATTGAGTACAAATTGGATCAGTTGACAAAGAAGGTCGATCTGCACAACAACGCAGTTGAGCGGCTATACATTGTAGAAAAAAAGCTGAGTGTAAATGATGAAAAAATCAAAGTTGCAAATCACAGAATTTCAGATTTAGAAGAAGGTAGGGATTGAATCCTGCCTTCAGGCAAAGAAAAAGCAGGGCTAATGAATGCCCTGCTTTTTTACTTTTGATCGTGAAACATCATGTGCGATTTCATTTACAAGTAACACACAAGTAACAAATTAAAAAAGCAAATAAATAAAAAAGCCCGTCAGAATGGGCTTTTTTCAATGGTTTTGGTGTGTATTAGTTTGCTGTAGTATTAAATTCTGTTGATGTAATATTAATCTAATTTTAATACTGGATTAAGACTTCGGCTTTAAAAAAACAGCTTGAATCGTTGATAAATGTGCATTTTTCAATGGTTAGAGGGGAAATACAAAAATTGTAAAAATCATATAAAATCGTGTTTTTTTGACTCTATAAGTAACACACAAGTAACAAATATTAGAGGTTGTATTTGTCGATTTCAGCGATCAGATCATCAATGTATGCATGAGTGTAAACATTTTCTGTAAGGTCGCTGGATGCATGACCGATGATCTTTTTTAGCAAAACTTTATTCATATTGGATGCCGCTGCTACAGTCGCAAAAGTGTGGCGGCATTCATGTGGTGTATGATCGATTTTGAATTCTTTCATGAACAATTCAAAGAACATCGTTTTGTACCTTGAATAATTAAGCTGTTTTCCGTCATTGCCACAGAAAAGATATTCGCCAGTGGATTCTGACAGCCGTTTTTCAATCAGCGGTATGATCTTCTTGTGGATCGGTACGATCCTTTTTGCAGCTTTCGTTTTCGTGCCACGCAGATCAATCCATCGTTCATTTATATGCACATCTTCAATCTTTATTTCCAGCAATTCACCTATTCGGACACCTGTATAAAGCATAATGATGATACTGTCCATCATATGCATATCAGTCAATACATTTTTCCGTGGTGTGGTCTGTATCCAGTTTATATTCTCCCATATCGTTTGTATTTCCTGTTTGCTGTAGGGAGTTTTTTCTTTTTTCTCTGCCTTGCTGGTGATCTTGACAAATTGGGAATAATCTTTCTCACACAGATCATTCTCCATGCACAGGGTATATATGGCATGGAACAGCACGATGATATTATTCTGTGTAGATTTTGACTTGTCGGAATGCTGATCAACGACATTCTGTAAATGTGCAAGCTTGATTTCCCTGATCCGCATTTTCTTCAATGACTCACATTTTTTATATGAATTTGTATATACGGTTTTGCCTGCCGTTCCCATGCCTTTGATTTCCTTTTCATAAAGCAGATCATAGACCTGTTCAAAAGTAATATTCTTTCGATCAATGTCAAATGGGTTCTTGTTGTATTCTGCCAGTGCAATCATGGCATCAGGTCTTGTCTCGTAATACCCGATGCATTTTTGCACCTGCCTTGCCCTTTGCGGCTGTGCTTCCTTGTACACTTCATATTGTTCTGATACCTGCTGATACAAGTCAGGTGTCAGAATTCCCTTTAAAAAGTCAATTTCAGGCACAACAGCAGACATTTTGAATTCGGTGGTAATGTATACGGCAAAGGGTCTTTTTCTTTTTCCTGAAAGCTTTCTGACGCTTCCGTACCCGTTAGGATTCCGCATAATCAGACCTTCTTTCTTTGGCTTTTTCAGTGCTGTAGCACTTTTTATTATTTTCTGCAACTTTTTACGAATTTTTCATTGACTATAAAATTATTCTGATATATCATTCATTTATAACAACTCGATGCTGTGAAAGGAGTTCGGTAATGGATGATAAACAAAGGATCATTGAACTGCTGAACACACTAAATGATGAACAATTATTCTATATATACAACTTATTAAGCATCATGTTTGGGAGTCATTAGACTTCCTTTTTTATTTCTTAAACGAATATATCAGGTCAATAACAACTCTCTGCTGTATCTCAGGTAGTTTATAATATACCTTCAAAGCATCCAGCAGTTCCTGATCCTTCAGGATTCTTGCATGGAATTCCGCATCTTCCTGAATCTTTTTTTGTTCAGCAGTCCGCTCCATCGGCACATCATATCCCCATAGCCACATTTCATTTACATCTAATGCTTTTGCCATTTTGAAAATAGCTTCATTCTTTGGTTCGTAATTGCCTGAAACATAGTGGCTGACTGATCCTCTATCAAGCCCTGTACTTCTCATTATATCCACTTGTTTCATCTTTCTTAATGACATTGCTTCTTTGAGCCTTTCAGATGTTGTTGCAACTCTTTTGAATTTGCTACTCATTTAATCGTTCCTTTCGTTGATTTTGTTTATAATCATTTTAACCTTTATGTTGGGAAATTTCAACAATATTTCAATGATAGACAAAAAAAGTTTGGAAATCTCAAAAAAAGCGATTGACTTCCGAATATTATATCAGTATAATAAAGGCAAGAGTTGGGAAAGCCCAACAAAGCGGACAAACCGAAGGGAGCAGGAAAGATGAACGTAAAAATAAAAGTATACGATATGAGCAAATATGAAAAAGGAAGCAAGAAAGTTGCTGAAGTCGAATACAACAACATTCAAGGATATGAAGTCGTAACGGGTGATAGAGCAACAGAGATCGGAACCAGTACAGATGCAAACAGCAGGGATGAATTCAACGAATACCTGATCATCACATTATCAGACGGGCAGACATCAACATTTTGCAATTCACATGTAGACATATTCAGAGTTTAAATAATATAAGCCGAGGGGCGGCGGCAAAACCGCCCGCAGGAAGGAGAAAAAAGAAAATGACAGTATATGATTTACTGATGGTAATTGAGGATCCAAGGCAAGAAATCAAGGCTATATGGTCTGAATCTCGAAGAAAAGCATTTACAGGAGAAGCCTATAAGCTTATTGACCGCATCAGTGACATTGGTGACTACAACGTGACGAATCTTCAAGTGCTGCCAGATGGGAGCCTTACGATTTTAGTTATATAACTGTTTAAATAAGGGCTGCCCGCCCTTCCTTAATGCAGCCTTATGTGAAAACATGAGCAGGTCGCAAGCCCTGATCAATGCAGAGCGGGGAATTTTAGAGAAAGGAAGAAAAACATGAGTTACGCAAAATTACGAGGAAGAATAAGGGAAAATTTCGGGACACAAGACAAGTTTGCTGAAGCTATAGGCATGAACAAATCAACATTAAGTCAGAAACTTAATGCAAAAGTTGAATGGTCAAGGCTGGAAGTCGAAAAGGCATGTCAGCTGCTTGATATTGATATGTCTGAAATTGGTGCCTATTTTTTTACTGAAAAAGTTGGGAAATCCCAATTATAGAGAGAGGAAGGTGAGAAGGTGGACATTTGGAAGGAACTGACCAAAGAAATTGGCAGAAACGGAACCCTTGAAGAAAGGGTGTGTATTGCGAAATTGCAGCCCGCATCAAAAGACAGGGAAAAAAACAAAAGGACAGTGCGGGTGTTGGAAGAAACGGTGTGCAGCCTTTATGCAGAAGGCTACACACCAGCTGAAGTAAAGGGATTGCTTCAGATTGCTGTCAGGTTTTCAGGATTTCAAAATCCGAAGCTGTAACAAGCTGAAGGTCTTGGCGGCTGAAAATCTTGTCGGACAGAAAGGCTTCTGCACTGTTATCTTCCAGATTGATAGATGCGAATGTTTCTAAAATATTGACAAGTTTTGCAGATTCTTTGAAGACTTCCGAGCAGTTCGGACATTGCACAGTCTCATGCTTGGAAGTGGAAAGCAATTCATATTTACAGCCGCAAGAACATGTGATGGTTGCTTTTAACATTTGTTTTCTCCCTTCAAAATTTTGCAAAAAAATTATACCACAGGGCGGAAACAAAAAGTAAAAAAATAGCAATTTGTAAAAAGGAAGGTGAAATCATGAGGGTTGAGGAAGTGGCAAAGCTGCTGAACACGACACCAGCCACAATCCGAATCGGTTTGCAGCAGGGTGTGTTTCCATTCGGCGTGGCTTTCAAGACGAAGGAAGCGAACAAGAATTACACCTATGTGATCTATCCAGAGAAGGTGAGACAGTACGCAGGAGAACAGAAAGAAGGTGAAAGCACATGAAGCGTGAATTCTTAACAGATGAACAGGTTGAAGCTGAAATCAGCCGCCTGTCAAAGTCGGATGATGTGAAGCTGGCGAAAAAAGAAAACAAGCTCAAGAACAGGCGGCGACAGTACATGTATCAGCTGCGAGTGATGGAAAAGCGGGGCAAGGAGCTTGCTGAACTGGGGATCACTTCAGAGAACATGGAACAGATGCTTTTCGGGGGCGAAGATGATGCAGAAGAATAAGGCGGTGATTTGCTGGGACAGCCCTTGTGACTTTGAAAAGCCGCTATGCTGCCTTCAGTGCGAAGCTTTTCAAGGCTGCCCTGAAAGCTGTGATCAGTTCGAGTGTGAGACGTGGAAGGAGTTTGAACAAAATGATGAAGAAAGTGATTGCTGAAACAGGCAAGGTGCTGTTGATAGCAGCAGCATTGAATCTGCCGTTTTGGCTGTACATAGCAGGGGTGCTGTAATGATCAGCATGGAGACATTCAAAACCCGTCAGGACTGGCTGGCGGCAAGACAAGGACGGATTGGCGGCAGTGATGCAGCTGCAATACTGGGACTGAATCCATACAAAACCAATGTGCAGCTGTGGGAAGAAAAGACAGGCAGGCGGCAGTCTGAAGATATTTCAGATAAGCCATATGTGAAATACGGCACTGAAGCTGAAGAACCATTGCGGGAACTTTTCAAGCTGGATTTTCCAGAATATAAGGTGCTGTATGAGGAAGGCAACATGTGGCTGAATGATGCGATCCCGTGGGGACATGCGTCACTTGACGGCTGGCTGTTGGATCAGGGCGGCAGGCGGGGCATATGGGAATGTAAGACCACGGAAATCATGCGATCAGGGCAGATGAAGTTGTGGAAGGGCAGGATTCCCGACAACTATTACATCCAGCTGCTGCATTACCTGCTGATTACAGGATTTGATTTTGCAGTGCTGAAAGGTCAGCTGAAGTTTGATATTGACGGGGAAATGTGGCTGCAAACAAAGCACTACAAAATAGAGCGGTCAGAAGTTCAGGAAGACATTGAATTCCTGAAAGAAAAAGAGTTTGAATTTTGGCAACATATCAAGCAGGACAAGCCGCCAGCATTGATATTGCCATCGTTATAAGAAAGGAGCAAAAACATGGAACTGAAAATGAATGATGTGCAGTTTCCGAAAGTGATCGAATTCAACTTTGCAGAACTGAAGCAGGAGATCACGGAAAAGGCTGCACTGTACAAGAACATGGTCTATACAGACGAGACCATCAAGGAAGCGAAAGCCGACAAAGCGACACTGAACAAGTTCATCACAGCTTTGGAAGACAAGAGGAAAGAGGTAAAAAAGCAGTGCTTGCAGCCATACGAGGAATTTGAAAAGCAGATCAAAGAACTGGTTGCGATCGTTGATGAACCTGTGCAGTTGATCAATGAACAGGTCAAAGCATACGAGGATAAGAAAAAAGCGGACAAGCTGGAAAAGATCAAGGGATTTTGGGAGAGCGTGGAGCATCCTGACTGGCTGACCTGTAACAAGATATTCGATCAAAAATGGCTGAATGCTACCACAAGCATGAAGAAGGTGGAAGATGCCATCAAGGAACGGCTGAAACAGATTTGCAGCGACATGGACACGCTGAACAGCCTGCCTGAATTTGCTTTTGAAGCGGTAGAAGAATACAAGCAGTCGCTTGATGTAAACAGAGCGATTGCAGAAGGTCAGAGACTGGCAGACATTCAGAAGCGGAAACAGGAAGCAGAAGCGGCGAAAAAGAAGCCTGAATGCTTTGGGAAATTTGCGGATACAGAAAAGTGTGCTGAAAATGTTGGCTGCAATTTTACTGAAGAATGCAAAAAAATGGCACAGCATGATCCAGTTGTTACAGAAGAAAAGACACCGCCGCAGCCTGCCGAAAGCCAGCAGCCTGAAGCAGCTGCATCATGGATCAGATTTGAAGCCTGCATGACAGTTGAACAGGCTATGAAGTTAAAGCAGTTCTTTGAGACTGAAGGAATCAGTTTCAGAGCGATTTAGGAAGGGAGAAAACAAGATGATAAAAGCAACAAAAGGAATGGTGACTATCAATGGAGATGTGGTTGAGTTGATAGCAGATGTTATAACGGTGATGGCTGCCGCTGTGCAAAGTCTTGTCAATGATGGTTACAAAGAAAGCGCAGCAATAGCAGACATGAAGGGGATCGCACAATCAGCGATCGAACATTACGATGATCCCGAAGTGGGATATAAAGCAGCGTTACCGTACATAGATTCACTTTTCGAATCAGAACCAAAGGAACCCGAAACAGATGATTCTGAACTGGATTGGCTGATTGACAAAATGTTGGATGTGCTTGAAAGGAGGGCTAAATAATGGCAGTAAACAACAGCCTTCAGACAAGGGGCAGACAGACATTATCAGCGTATCTGTCACAGGATGCAGTGAAAAGCAAGATCAATGAGGTTATAGGTGGCAAGGATGGACAGCGTTTCATCAGTGCAATCGTATCGGCTACAACAGCGAATCCAGCACTTCAGGAATGCACAAATTCATCGATACTGTCAGCGGCGATGCTGGGGGAATCTCTGAAGCTGTCACCATCGCCACAGCTGGGGCAGTATTACCTTGTACCGTACAACGACAAGAACAAAGGCAAGGTGGCACAGTTCCAGCTTGGGTTAATTCTTTAGGCTCAAGTAAAATCGTGTGAACCCTATTACTCAGGGGTGTGTGGTAAATCCACGCTAACGGTGAAACCCTTCATGATAAAGGGGTAATACCGTGCTATGCAACATGGAAAAAGGTATTCATAACATGATAGGCATTTATTCTATAACAGATAAAACAACAGGAAATATGTACATAGGACAATCTGTTGATATTGAAAGACGATTCGCAGAACATAAAGCACCAAAAGCAAAAGGAAATACAAAGTTACACAAAGACATACAAGAAAAAGGGATAGAGAACTTTGAATTTTCTATAGTAGAAGAATGTAACATTGAAGAATTGAACCTTAAAGAATTGCAACATATTAAAAATTTAAAACCTTTTTACAATACTGTTGGAAAAAGCGTTTCAAAGGAAACACGAAAGAAAATTTCTGAAGGAACGAAGAAGTGGTGGGAAGCACTACCGCAAACCAAAAAAGACCTTATTATAACCAACAATCTGACGGGTCCTGCTAAGGGACATAAGGTTTCAGATGAGACAAGGCAGAAAATAAGTTGCAAGGTATCAGAAGCGCAAAAACAGAAAGTTAGATGCATTGAGACTGGCAGGGTATTTGAATCTGTTTCAGAATTTGAAAAGCATGTAGGTGCTTGCACTGGAACATGCGCCGCATATTGGAAAGGTAAGATTAAATCAGTGAAAGGATTCCATGTTGAGAAGTGTAGAGACTAACCGTGATGAGTGTAACGGTGTAAGGCGGAAGATGAGTTGCCGTTTGAAGCGCACGACACCGCAAGAGGTGAAGAGATAGTCCACTCCACCGTGATGATAAAATGGTGGGTTAGTGATAAAGGATATATTCAGCTTGCCATCAGATCAGGACAGTATAAGAAATTGAATGTGCTGGGGATCAAGGAAGGTGAACTGATCAGATTCGATCCGCTGAATGAGGAAATCGAAGTCAGGCTGATCGAAGACGAAGAAACGAGAGAAAAAGCTGAAACCATCGGTTATTACGCTATGTTTGAATATACGAACGGATTCAAAAAAGCCATGTATTGGAGCAAGGCAAAAATGGAAGCCCATGCCCTGAAATACTCACAGGGCTACAGGAAAGACAAAGAAAAGGGCTGTAAATATACATTTTGGTCAAAAGACTTTGACGGCATGGCATACAAAACCATGTTGCGGCAGTTGATCAGCAAATGGGGCATCATGTCGATCGATATGCAGCAGGCTATGGATGCGGACATGGGAGTGATCCACGATGATGGCACTGTGGATTACGTGGACAATCAGCCGATGGAAGGTCACAGCAGCATCATCGAAGCTGAAGCAGAAGTTGTGGAAGTGGCTGAAGAACCAGCGGAAAACAGCGATGCAGTGCAACAGGCACTGTTTGGATGAAAAACAAACGATTTCAGCGGTTTTTCTGCCTGATCGATAAATTGGTCGACAACTGCAGAAAAATCGCTGTGAACTAAACTGAGGACGTTACAGGCTGTATTGTAGCAACAATTGCATCCTAAAAATAGTAATGGTCACACCTGCACAGCAGAAAGGGTGAGACATGAAAGAATTCAAGAGTTTTTTCAAGACCGTTACTGCAAGTGAAGGGGACAGATGCAAATATCCCACACGATTAGATACATACGGCTGCGGGTGCCAGCATGATTGTTCATACTGCTATGCAAAAAGCCTGCTGGATTTCAGGGGCTTATGGCATCCTGATGATCCAAGCGTGGCAAACGTGGACAAGATCAGAAGAAAGCTGGACAAGATAGCATCAGGGACTGTATTGCGGCTCGGTGGCATGACTGACTGTTTCCAGCCTTGCGAAGAACAATACAGGGTTACATACGAAACTATCAAGCTACTGAACGAAAGGCAGATTGAATATCTGATAGTTACAAAGTCAGCCATGGTTGCAGATTATGCAGATATCCTTGATCCAAAGCTGGCACACATTCAGATCAGTATCACAAGCCTGCATCCTGTGGACTATGAAAAGGCGGTGATACCTGAAAGAAGAATCAGGGCATTGCTGAAGTTACAGGATCAGTATGATGTAGCACTAAGAATAAGCCCTTTATTTGCCGATTTCAGCGAGTTTGACAAACTGAACGAATTATGTATCAAAAAAGCTGTGATCGAGTTTCTGAGGGTCAATACATGGATCAAACGGTGGCTTGATAAGGGCTACAGCAAGTACACGGTGAAGTCGGGTGGATATTGGCATCTGCCGCTGGATGAAAAAATAATGCTGCTGGATCAGATCAAGATACCATCTATCACAGTATGCGAGGATGTACCAGCACATTATGAATACTGGCGGCAGAATGTGAACCCGAACAAGGATGATTGCTGCAATTTGGAAAGGAAGGACAAATGAACAGAACAATTTTAGCAGGACGGCTGACGGCTGATCCTGACGTGAGATACACAACAGGGCAGGAGCCGATGGCGGTTGCATCATACACGCTGGCTGTACAGCGGGATTTCAAAAACAAAGACGGGGAATATGAAGCGGATTTCATACGCTGCAAGGCTTTTGGAAAGCGTGGCGAATTTGTGGAAAAATACCTGCACAAAGGCATGAAAATCATCGCAGAAGGCAGATTGCAGTCTGGAACATACGAAAAGGACGGTCAGACACATTACACCACAGACCTGATTGTGGATCGGCATGAATTCTGTGAGTCGAAGAAAGGCGGGGAGCAGGGACAGCAGCCACAGCAGGACTATGACGTGCCTGAAGGCTTTCAGGCGGTAAGTGATGATGATATCCCGTTCTAAGAGGTGACAGCGATGATGTACAAAGAGAGAATACACGAAGAAATCATGTGTATCGAGCACAATATTAATTTTGCAGAAAGGATGCTGAGAACTACAGGCAAGGATTACTACAGGTCATACATAAAGCATCAACAGGGACTGCTTCAGGCATTTAAGAACCTTGAACCAAAGGCAAAACAGCTTGTGTATGCGGACAAGTTCGCCGCCATCCTTAAACCTACACAGAAAAGGGGGTTCAGGCTGAATTGGTAACACTGATCATTGACGGACAGCTGGCAGGCTTGAACGAGTACACAAGGGCTTGCCGTGGCAACAAATACGTGGGGGCACAGATGAAAAAAGAAGCGGAAAACCTGATCGGCTGGCATATCAAAGAACAGCTGAAGGGAATCCACTTTGATGCACCTGTCAGGCTTGCGTTCAGGTGGTTCGAGCCGAACAGAAAGCGTGATTTAGATAATATCTGTTTTGCGAAGAAGTTCATACTCGATGCACTCGTGAAAAACGGGATCATCAAGACGGACGGCTGGAAGGGTGTGATCGGATTCACTGACGAGTTTTTCACAGACAAAAAACCACGGATCGAAGTTGATATCAGTCCTGAAAAAGAGCCATGAAAGATATTGGTTTTTACGATGGATGGTGTGCATTGTGTATCTCAATATTACGCAATGTATCACCTGATCAGGCTTTCAGGTTATTCGAAACAGGTGTGATCTATGAAAAAAGAAAATGGTCATGGGAAGATATCGATGATATCCAGTCATACCGAGATCAGGGGCTGAGTTGGAAGGATATTGCTGAAATATTCAACATGAACAAAAGCGGACTGATCAAGAATTTCGATTACTGGAAGAAAAACAAAAAGAGAGGATGAGAACATGAAGAAATTACTGAATGTACAGGAAAAGGTCAAGGACATCCTGATGAAACATCCACGGACAAGAAGTAACGACATGCTGCTGTATCTGAAGTTTGCTGAACAGATCGATGAAGAATATCAGCAGAACGTCATGAAACTGCCATTTGCAACGGTGATCGGCAACATGGAAGAATATCACCTGCCGACATTCGGCAGCGTAGGCAGAGCAAGGCGAAAGCTTCAGGAAAAGTACCCTGAACTGAGGGCAACGGATCAGGCGCAGGGCTTCAGGGCGGATCGTGAAGAAGTGTACAGAGAATATGCGAGGAATGAATGATGAAGATCAAGTTAGACGATAAGCATTACCTGATCAGCGATCCGTGCTGTTATTGGATCGTATGCGAGGTAAGCAGCACGAAAGGCAAACAGAAAACCTATGAAAAAAGGGTCAGTGGGTATTGCGGGACATTTGAACAGGCTGTCGAATCGTTCATTGACAAGATGATCCTGTCAAGTGAAGCAGACACACTGAAAAAGCTGAAGCAGGAAATCGAAGACCTGAAAAAGACGGTCAGGGGCTGGAAGGTTGTATTGAAAGGAGTGATTGAAGAATGAACAAAAAAATTAAAGATATCTTAAAAAAACACAAAGATTGGCTCGAGGGCGAATCGGACGGTGAACGTGCAAACCTGCAAGGTGCAAACCTGCGATGTGCAAACCTGCAAGATGCAGACCTGCGATGTGCAGACCTGCAAGGTGCAGACCTGCGAGATGCAAACCTGCAAGGTGCAAACCTGCGATGTGCAAACCTGCAAGGTGCAAATCTTGATTTTTCATGCTTTCCATTATGGTGCGGAGGTCTTAACATACATCTTGATGACAGACAACTAATTCAGATTGCGTATCACCTTGTCAGAAATGGACTTTACAGCAAGAATGCATCCGAAGAAACGAAAAAAGAACTTGCGAAGCTGATTGACTTTGCGAATAGATTTCACAGAGTCGATGAGTGCGGAAAGGTAGATGAGAATGATAGATGAGAAGAAATTGATTGATTAGGGAGGTGAAAAAATGATAAAAGACAGCGGAAACAGAACGGAATATGAAACGGGTGCAGTCAGAGACATTCAGGAAGGCAAAGGCAGATGCGATCTGCTGCCGCTGGATGTAGTAATAAATTGGTTGCAATATACCGAATTGGCAGATAGCCATGAAGTGCACGTTCTTTCATGTATTGAACAGTACAGAAAAAGAGAGAACACATATCTGCTGTACAAAGCACTTGACCTGTTTGCCTATGCTGCTGATTATGCAAACGCTATAGATGTGATTTTCGAGGTATCTAAGCATTTTGAAGAAGGTGCGAAAAAATATGGCGAAAATAACTGGCAGAAGGGCATCCCTGAATCAAGCTACATTGACAGTGCAGTCAGGCACTATCTGAAGTGGCTCAGGGGTGATAAGGACGAACGGCACGACAGGGCTTTTGTATGGAATATCATGTGCCTGATATGGACGCATGAGCATATCACAGAATCTGATACAGAATAAACGAGGTGGCAGTCATGGCAGATGTGAAGTGGATAAAGATTACAACAGATATCTTTGACGATGAAAAAATGCTGCTGATCGAAAGCCTTCCTGAAGCTGATTCTATTATCGTGATATGGTTCAAGTTGTTATGCCTTGCTGGAAAAATGAATAACAGCGGTGTATTCATGATGAACGATCGGATTGCATATACAGACAAAATGCTTGCAACGATCTTCAGGCGAAAAGAAGCAACGGTGCAGATGGCACTGAAGACCTTTGAACAGTTCGGGATGATTGAAATCATTGATGGTGTTATCACTATCCCGAACTGGGGCAAGCATCAGAATCTTGATCAGATTGAGTCTAAAAAGGAGTACATGAAGAACTATATGCGGGAATACAGAGCAAAACAAAAACAGCTAACTTGTAAATCTAACAGTAAAACTAACAGTAAAGCTAATGTTAGCGAAGCAGATAAAGAAAGAGATAAAGAAAGAGATAAAGAAAGATATAATAATAATGTGCAAAATGCACCTTTTGGTATACCAAACGACAGCCAAGAGGTACACCGTTTGGATACACAGGATAGGTTAGGTAAGGATAGTATAGGAGAGGATAGTATATATATAAATACTATGTGCAATTCTGACGAATCGCACGATGCAAAATCACCTTCAAAATCACCTTCAAAATCTGCTATCAATGATCTGTTTGAACGTGTATGGAAACTATACCCGAACAAAAAAGGCAAAGGGCAGGTATCTGATGCAAAGAAAAAGAAGCTGTATGAAGTCGGATATGACGAACTTGAAAGGGCAATTGACAGGTACAAGGAAGAACTGAAGCAGGATGCAGATTGGAGAAAGCCACAGAACGGCTCCACGTTCTTTAACAGCGGTTTTATTGACTATTTGGATAAGAACTATGAACCGAGGGAAAAAGTCGCTGTAAACGGCAATAAAACGGCTCAGCAGCTGGATGAATTCTATAACATGGCTGCCGAATGGGCTGAAGGGAGCGAAGAAGGATGAACAAGAAGGAATTCGGGATATTTGCAGCAGCACTAAAGACATATTATCCGAAAGAACAGATACTGCCGAATCAGCAGGCAATGGAACTGTGGTACAGGGAACTATGTGACATACCATACATAACAGCAGAAGCGGCATTGAGAAAGTGGGTGGCGATCAATAAATGGTCGCCATCCATCGCAGACATCAGAGAGCAGGCAACGACAGTGCAGGCGGGTGAAATCCCGTTATGGTCTGACGGCTGGGATGAATGTTGCAGAGTGATCAGGAAGTACGGCAGCTATGGAGCGGATAGGGCAATGGCAGAACTGACAGGGATCACAAAAGAGACTGTGAAACGGCTGGGATTCAGCGAACTTTGCAGATCAGAGAACCCTATGGCAGACAGGGCGAACTTCAGAATGATATTTGAACAGCTGGCACAGCGGAAACAAAAGGCATCACAGTTGCCTGAAAGCCTGTCACAGCTGATCGAGGGCATACAGGAAAGGGGGCTTGAACATGAAAGCAAAAGACTACTTGAATCAGATCAAAAAAATCAATAGTCTCATAAACAATAAACTGGCAGAAGTATCGTTTTGGAAGGGTGTTGCTTCAGGGAGTACAGCGACAATGGAAGGGGAACGGGTACAATCATCAGGATCGAAAGACAAGATGGCTGATGCAGTATGCAGGTACCTTCAGATGGAGCAGGAAATTGACGAAGCCATTGATCAGCTGGTTCAGGCAAAGCAGGACATAATCAGGGTGATCGAGCAGCTACCAGCCGTTGAATATGACGTGCTGCATAGAATCTATGTTCAGGAAAAGGAATTCTATGAAATCGCTGATTCTATGAAAAAATCATACAGCTGGGTGACAACAATCCACGGCAGAGGGTTGGCGAAGGTACAAAAAATAATTGATAATTCTGAAGTCGGTTGATTTTTGCAGGTTACAGAGTTACAATTTTAGCGTGATGTGCCGTTTATCCATGATTGACGCATTTTTTACATACTCACAATCGGAAAGGAGATATTGTGAAAAAGGAAGTATTTAAGGCTACCAGTCACACGAATCCAAATCAGCTGGCTGGGGCAATAGCTGGAATCATGAGAGATGGGTGTTATTTAGAGATTCAGGCTATCGGTGCAGGTGCTATCAATCAATCGATCAAGGCAATAGCCATTGCAAGGGGGTTCTTGGCACCGACAGGAATTTTTATCACATGTTTACCTGCTTTCACTGAGATTGATATCAACGGAGAAAAGAAAACAGGGATCAAGTTGCAGGTGGAAGCACAGGAACTGCATTAAAACTATAGCATAAGCACATCACATACATGAGGGCAGCAATGCCCTTTTTGTATTGAATTGCAAACAATTGTATATCGTGTGACTTTTTTGTATATGCTGTGACTTTTTTGTATAACATTGTGATGAATCCCCGTGATATGATAAAGTTGTTAGAATTAAGATCCTCCATAAAATAAATTTCATGGAAATAGTCAGTCGGCAACGGCTGGCTTTTTCTATTTTACAAGAAAGGTGGTGTTGCAGGATGGCAAAGCTGACAGCGAAGCAGCAGCGTTTTTGCGATGAATACCTGATTGACCTGAATGCAACACAGGCAGCAATTCGGGCGGGGTATTCGAAGAAAACGGCAAACAGGATCGGAGCTGAAAACCTGACGAAACCTGTAATTCGGGCATATATAGACAAAAGAATGAGCGAAAAGGAAGCAGAACTGATAGCAGATCAGGATGAAGTGCTGAAGTATCTGACATCGGTACTGCGGGGTGAAAGCCAGTCAACAGAAATCGTGATTGAAGGTGTCGGAGAAGGATGCAGTGAAGCAAGAACGATTTCCAAAGAACCATCAGAGAAAGACAGGCTCAAAGCAGCTGAATTGTTGGGTAAACGATATGGCATTTACACAGACAGGGTGGAAGCTGAAGTTGACATGGAGTTGAACATCAGCATTGATTACGGTGGTGAAGAATGAGAGAAAACAAGACAATAGACATATTAGGGACAGCATACACAATCCGCTTTGACGTTCCTGAATCAGAAATGCCTGAGGGTGCTGACGGCTGCATGGATCAGAGTACGCACACAATCAAGCTGGCACAACTTGAAACCAGCAGAAATACACTTCAGGACATAGATTCATATATAAAAAAGATACTCAGGCATGAAATCATTCATGCTTTTTTATATGAATCGGGACTGTGGAATTGCAGCGGGGATGTTCAGGCATGGGCACAAAACGAGGAAGTCACAGACTGGATTGCTATTCAGTCACCGAAACTGTTCAAAGCGTTCAAGGAAGTTGATTGTTTGTGAATATAAAAATAAGGGCAAATCCTTGTTTCAGAGAGGTGAACCAGTCACGGAAGCGGTACATCGTCATGAAGGGGAGTGCTGGATCAGGAAAAAGTGTTGATACCGCACAGAACTATATCCTGAGACTGATGCAGGACAAGGGCAGGAACCTTGTTGCGATGCGGAAATCGGATATCACGAATCGTGACAGCACGTTCGCAGAGCTGACAGGTGCATTGTACAAGATGTTTGGTGACAAGGCTGATGTGTACTGGAAGATCAACAGAAGCCCGCTGATGCTGACATGCAGGGCAAACGGCAATCAGATCATATTCAGAGGGATGAACGATGATCGGCAGCGTGAAAAACTGAAATCGATCACATTCCCGAAAGGCAAGCTGACTGATGTGTGGCTGGAAGAAGCAACAGAATTCACGCAAGCGGACTTGGAAATCATAGACGATAGATTAAGGGGCGAACTACCAGCAGGGCAGTTCTATCAGATCAGAATGACCTTCAATCCCGTGAACAAAAATCACTGGATCAAGAAGGTCTTTTTTGATATCCCTGATCCGAACGTGCTGACGCATCACAGCACATATCTGATGAACAGGTTCATTGATGATGCATACAGGCAACGTATGGAAAGAAGAAGGCTTGTTGATCCTGAAGGCTATCAGATATACGGGCTTGGCGAATGGGGCGAGATCGGCGGTCTGATCCTGCATAACTGGGAAGTCAGAGAGTGTTCACAGAATCCCGCTGATTATGATGATTATGCGATCGGTCAGGACTTTGGTTTCAATCATGCAAATGCAATCCTGCTGCTGGGCTGGAAGGACGGCAATATCTACATAACACGGGAACTGTACGGGCATGAGAAGGACACAGCTGAATGGATCGCAGAAGCGAACAAGGAAGATGTGACGAAAAATAAGCAGATGTGGTGCGATTCCGCAGAGCCTGACAGGATCAAGATGTGGAAGGACGCAGGATTCAGGGCGAAGGCAGTTGACAAAGGCGGATCAGCGGGGTCAGTTAAAGCACAGATCGAATGGCTGAAGGGCAGCACTGATCCGAAAGACAAAAGCAGGGTCATTGAAAGAAAGATATACATCGATCCTTCATGCACCAACACGATCAAGGAATTGCAACAGTGGAAGTGGAAGAAGGACGAGAAGACAGGCGAATATTTAGATGAACCAGTGGCATTTCAGGATGATGCGATGGCAGCGTTAAGATACGGTGTCGAAGGCTGGCGCAAGATGAAGAAGTGGTTGATATGATGAAGAACAACGGCAAAGAACCTGAATGGGAATACAGGCTGATCGATAATAACTGGACAAAGCATCCAGCGGCATACTGTGAGTATAAAAAAGGATATCTGACAGAGGGATTGATCAGGACACACGGATGCAGGAAGAAGAAATGCCGCAGGCTGAATGAAGATAGCTTTGATTTATGAGAGCCGTTTTCAGCCTGTTTTTTGTTTCGTTGATTAATCTATCGACAATCGGAATAAAAACGCTGTGAGTGAGCATACACACGTCACAGAAGCAATGCAAGGCGGTCAACTATGAATAAAAAGAAAGGGATTGTATTTAATGATGTGGTAATCACACCTAATCCAGTAAAAATAAAAAACTCGTTACTGATTTCAGTTGACGTTGAACATATAATAGGTCAATTAACATACCCGCATTCATACCCTTATGATTACACAAATATCAAAGATGTGGATGAGACAGAAACGAAAAAATGAAAGGAATACAAAATGAGTATAAGCACAGTGAAAGCAACGATCAATGGTCAGACGTATAATTTGACATTAAACAACAGCACAGGGAAATATGAAGCAACAGTTTCCGCACCTGCAAGTTCAAGCTATAACAAAGATGGGCATTATTACCCTGTGACTATCACTGCAACAGATACAGCGGGCAATTCAGCTTCAATAGATGATACAGATTCATCACTCGGAAACAAGCTGAAGTTAGTTGTTAAAGAGAAAACGGCACCTGTGATCACCATAACATCACCTACAGCATCAGCATTGATTGCAAATAATAAGCCGTCAATCACCTGGACAGTAACAGATGATGATTCAGGTGTGAACCCTGACACTGTAAGTATAACGATTGATTCAGGCGCAAAAATCACAGCGGGGATCACAAAGAACAAAACCACAAACGGATATAATTGTTCTTATACACCACAGGCGGCACTGGCAGATGGAAGCCATACGATCAAAGTTGATGCATCCGACAATGACGGCAATGCTGCAACACAGAAAACCGTTACATTCAGCATTGATACGGTTCCGCCTACATTATCAATAACAAGCCCTGCAAATGGACTTGTTACCAACATTTCAACGATAACAGTGAGTGGAACAAGTAATGATGTAACAAGTTCACCTGTGACAATCACAGTAAATGGTACTGCTGTAACTGTCGGCAGTGATGGAGCATTTACCACATCCATCAAACTGACGGAAGGTGAAAATACGATTACAGTTATAGCAACAGATTCAGCAGGAAAGAAAACGACAGTCACAAGAACAGTGACACTTGACACGACACCGCCAGTATTCAGCAATGTTACTGTAACACCTAATCCAGTTGATGCAGGCAAAACATATGTGATCACAGTCGAGGTCACAGACTGATGGTGATTCAAGTGTATGGTGAAATAGATAACCATAAGATTATATTCAAACAGAACAAAAAGGGGCTGTGGGAAACGGCAGTCCCTTTTCTTGATTCGGGCAAATATATCGTGAAACTGTACGCAGTTGATGATGCTGGCAATGAATCATACTATGCAACAGCAATATATACAATTGATATCGAAAAAATAACTGCAACGATTGAAATCATTGAATATGGAGCATTTGCAAAGGTATTATACGATGCGAGCATCACACTATTGGATTATGAAGCAAAGATATTAACATTTGAGGTAATACAGGATGATCAACAATAGGCTGGTAATGGAACTGGGCGAAAAAAGAAAAATATGCATCAAGGTTTATTCAAAAAAGAATGATGTATTTATTTTACAATCAGCAAAAGTATCACTGTACCGTCTAAAAAACAACGTTTTGGAAAAGGAATCTGAATGCGTTTCAAGCATTGAAGACACAAATGTATATACAGAAATCAAACCGCAAAATTCAGGATATTATTTGCTGAAAGTAATCATGGAAATTGCAGACGAGCAGATCATAAAGAAATTTAGTTTGGTTGTGAATGATTAAGGGGGTGAGATGATTGCTTACAACAGAGGAAATAAAGATGTTCCTTGACGAAGACGATGCATCGCTGCTGAAGCGAAAGGCAAGAGAGGGACAGCGATACTATGAAGGGCAACACGACATCCTTGATTACAGGATGTTTTACTGGAACGCTGATGATCAGCTGGTCGAGGATAGAACCCGCAGCAATGCGAAGATACCGCATCCGTTCTTCACCGAACTGGTCGATCAGGCTGTGCAGTTTGTAATGTCGGGCAAAGATGGGCTGTTTAAATCGGATAACCCTGAACTTCAGGCGAAGCTTGACGAATATTTCAACGACAATGACATGTTCATGTCAGAACTGGCAGAGACGATCACAGGACAGCAGGCGAAGGGCTTTGATTATATGTTTGCCTACAAAGGTGAAAACGACAGGCTGACGTTCGAAAATGCGGACTGCTTGGGGGTTGTGGAAGTCGAAGGCAGATTTGCTGAAGACGGCAAGGATCAGCGGATATGGAAGTACGTTGATAGGATCGACAAGGAAGGACATATGCAGTGGAAGATACTTGTCATTGACGATGTACAGACTGCATTCTACAAACAGACTGACAACGGCGAGATCACGGAAGATGAAGACGTGCAGATCAATCCAAGACTGCACAATCTGTACATTGACGAGAAAGGGAAGCTGTACAGGAAGGCTGATGAAGAATCATTCCTGCCGTTCTTCAGACTTGACAACAACAAAAAGAAGACAAGCCATCTGAAGACGGTCAAGGCATTGATCGATGATTATGACATCATGGCATCCAGCCTGACGAACAATCTTGTTGACTTTGACACACCGCTGCATGTTGTGAAAGGCTATCAGGGCGATGATCTTGACAAACTTCAGAAGAACCTGAAGACAAAAAAGATTGTTGGTGTCGATCCTGAAGGCGGTGTTGAAGTGCATACAGTGGATGTGCCATATCAGGCGAGAGTTGCAAAGCTGGAACTTGATGAAAAGGCAATATACAGGTTCGGCATGGGACTGAACACAGCAGGGCTGAAAGATACATCGGCAACAACGAACATCGCAATAAAAGCGGCATATTCTCTGTTGGAAATGCGATGCACAAAGATGATCGGCGAACTGAAAAAGTTTCTCAGATGCATCCTGAAGCCTGTTATCGCTGAAATAAACAGTCAGGAAGGCACTGACTACCAGCACACGCAGGTATATTTCAGCTTCAATCCTGAAATCATGTCGAATGCGCAGGAGAACGCACAGATAGAACTGACAGAAGCACAGGAACAGCAGACAAGGATCAACACGCTGCTGGGGCTGGCAACATATTTTGACAATGAAACGCTGATGCAGAATATCTGTGAAATTCTTGATATCGACTATGAAGAAATCAAGAACAAGCTGCCTGATCCTGACGATGCAGGCAATCAGCTTGCGGCAGCACAGGGAGAACTGGAAGGCATAGAGCCTGAACCTGTTGGCGGTGGTGGTGTGATTGAATAAAAGACAAAAAGAGGTGGAAGCTGCAAAGCTATCCGCAGAAGAAAAGGAACTGAAACACCTGAAAGCTATCTACAACAAGGCATCAGAGGATATTCAGAAGAAGATCAGGATATCAGACGGCAAGATCAATTTTCTGCTGTCTGAATTTGATAATCTTGATGATGAACAGAAGTCGATCCTGCAATCGCAGATATATCAACGGCAGTTTCAGGAATCCCTTCAGAAGCAAATAGACAGCTTTACAGCGAGTTTGAACAGCGGGCAGTATAAAAGTATCAATGAATACCTAAAAGGCTGCTATGAGACGGGATACATCGGCACGATGTACGACATAGCAGGGCAGGGCATACCGTTGATAATGCCTATCGATCAGAAGAAGATCACGAAGGCAATGACACACAACACAAAGCTGAGCACAACACTGTATAAGCGACTGGGTGTTGATCTGAACCTGCTGAAAAAGCGGATCGCAAACAACATTTCACGGGGCATTGCAACAGCATCGGATTACAGGGTCATAGCACGTAACATTGCAGCTGATTCAAATGTGGGATTCAACAGATCAATGCGGATCGCACGGACTGAGGGGCACAGAATACAGATCGAATCTGCTGTTGATGCACAACACGCTGCAAAGGATGCGGGTGCTGATGTAGTCAAACAATGGGATTCTGCACTTGACGGCAGGACAAGACCACATCACAGGATACTTGACGGTCAGATCAGGGAACTTGATGAACCGTTTGAAGTGGACGGCATGAAAGTGATGCATCCTTCAGGGTTCGGCAGGGCTTCAGAAGATGTAAACTGCCGCTGTGCATTGCTTCAGCGTGCAAAGTGGGCGCTGGATGAAGAAGAATTGAACAAGCTGAAGGAAAGAGCCGCTTATTACGGGCTGGACAAGACGAAGGATTTTGATGATTACAAGAAGAAATATTTGAAAACAACAAAAGCCACAAAAGCAGCGGCAAAAGCGACAGCAACAAAAAACAAAAAAGTAGCATCAAAAGCGACCACAGGCAATGCAGCTAGTGGTAAAATACAGTTGGATGTTAACAACTATTCAGATGCATTCACTTCAAGAGCGTCAGAAGCGAAGAACACACAGATGCTTGTGGATTACGTGAATGGATTGCAGGACGCAAATCAAACGGCATTAAAGCTGTATAACAGCATAGGCAAGATAGAAAACTTCAGTGCAAACGGAATCAAGTTTTCCATATCGCACGGGAAAAATCATGCTGTGTCGTATACATACAATCCAGCGACAGGGCAAATATTAGAAGTTAAGTTGACAATTCCGAAGCTATCAGGGAAAAATCTGACGGGGCAGGCTCAAACAACGTTGCACGAACAGATGCATCTAATTGATATGCTACTAAAAAATGATCCTACAAAAGCAGGGGCATATTATGGTGAAGCGTTTGAACCATTGCAAAAGGCATTGAAAAATACGTCAAGCAGCATTGGCGAAGACATCAAGAAATTGTTTGACAATGCCCGTGCAGAATATAAGGCTATCGAAAAAAAAGCCAAGCAGGTATTTAACAATGAACATGATGAAATTGTGGCAAGATACCTGCCGAATGGGACATTTGGTGCTGGTGCTGACTATAAAACATACAAAAAAGAATATAATAAAATCAAGAAGAAATACGAAGAAACTGTAGACTATGAACAACGAAATGCACTTGGCGGCGGAATATGTCAGCTTGAAGATATCTATGATGCATTATCAGGCGGATACTACAGGGACAGCGGTGTTGTGAGGTATGGACACGGTGGAAGTTACTACAGAAAAACAGGCAAAGTGATCAATGAAATCGTGGCAAATTATGGTTCACTGAGCGTCACAAGACCTGATCTGATTGATATGCTCAAAAAAGATAAACCTGATCTTGTAAAAGCATTGGATGAAATGCTTGAAGAAATGGCAAAGAAGGTGTGATGAATGACTGAAAAAGAAAAAATGATGATTGAAAAACACATGAAAATCAATGAACTGTACCCGTATCTGAATGAAGTGCCGATGATCATGAAATACTTTGACACTGACAGCGACAAGATGCTTGATGAAAAAATACAGGTGCTTGAAGCACTTAAGGCAGGTAAGAACATCGAGGAAATACCGAACTTTTATGATGTTTTTGAACTTCTGCCAAAAGAAGGCATATGGGATTAATATCATCACGCTGACATGGGCGAGATGATATTAAACAAGCCCTTTGGATTTTAGGATTGACAATGAAAGCTTATACTTTTTGGAGTATGTGAGAAAGGCAATGCATCAACTAAATACGTTTAAAACCGTATCATTCGATGCGGTTTTTTTAATGCCCTGAATGTGGCTTAAACCATTCAATGTGCCCTGTCATATGGCATTAAAACTGGGCTTTGCGGTGGAGATACCACGATTAAAAACAATGCAAAAGGAAAGGAAAGAATATGGATTTTTTAAAGGCGATTTTAGGCGATGAACTGTTTGCACAGGTGAAGAAAGCCATTGATGCACACAACGGCAACGAGGAAAACAAGGATCAGCAGATCAAACTGGGCAATCTCGGCAGCGGCGAGTATATCGGCAAGGGCAAATATGATGCACTTCAGGAGCAGCTGACTGGCAAAGAGACAGAACTGACATCTGCAAATGATCTGATCGCACAGCTGAAGAAAGACAGCAAGGGCAATGAGGACATGCAGGGCAAGATCACAGCATATGAAGGACAGGTTGCCGATCTTCAGTCTCAGCTTGCGGAAACAAAGATGAAGTCGGCTATCAAGGTAGCACTGCTTGAAGCGAATGCAGCCGATGTTGACTATCTGACATACAAGCTGAATGAAAAGCTGAAGGAGAAGGGCGAAAAGCTTGAACTTGATGATAACGACAACATCAAGGGCTGGGATTCACAGCTTGAAGGGCTGAAAACACAGTTTCCGACAATGTTTGAAGCTGACGGCAAAGGCGGGTTCGAACCGATTGAAAAGGGCGGTCTGCCGAAGGGCGGCGGTGACAAGACTGTGACAAAAGAACAGTTCAAAGCTATGACCTATGAGGAAAGAGTTGCCTTAAAGAAAGAGAATGAAAAGCTGTATCAGCAGCTTAAGGGCTAAAAAGAAAGGATGATTAAATAATGGCAAGAACAGGATTATTCGGGGGCTTTTACTTTGATGAAGAAGTCTTCACAGACATGATGAACGAAGCGGATTACTGGAAAAATCCCGTGATCGCTTCAGGGATCATAAGACAGGATGCATCCATCATGGATGCAATCGGTGCACAGGGTAACGTGGCAACACTGCCGATCTATACACCGCTCAATATCCATGACCCGAACATGGGAGCACTGAACAATGACGGTCTGACTGATAACACACCACAGGAAATCAGCGGCAGCAAGCAGACTGCAATGATGATTCAGAGAATGAAGGCTTTCAAGGCGAAGGACTTCACAAAGGAACTGACAGGGGCTGATCCTATGACTCACATCAAGAACAAGATCACAGGATATTGGACGCAGGTGTGGGAAGATGAGATGATGAACATCGCTGATGCAGTTATGGGTGTAACTGCCCTGTCTTCTCATGTGACAAATCTTTCAGTCACAACAGGAACTATCGGTGATGCGAACAAGATCACTGAAACGACAATGATCGATGCTGAACAGGCTGCACTGGGCGATATGGCAGGCGGGCTCGGGCTTGCTGTGATGCACTCAAAAATATACGCAGCATATCAGAAGATGGGACTTGTGGAGTATGACAAGTACGTGACACAGGGAGCCATCAAGCAGGACATCCAGCTGCCTACTATCAACGGCAAGCACGTTCTTGTAACGGATTACTACACGCTGGATAACAGCACAACAGGATTCCCTGTCTATAAGACATACCTGTTTGGAGAAGGTGCATTCCTGTCATGCGATAAGAACAACTATGAGAAGCAGTACACGACAGAATATGATCCTGAAACTGCTGCTGGTACTGATAAGTTCTACACAAAGCAGGGTAAAGTGCTGCATCCGAACGGTCTTTCACTGGCGGTTGATTCTATCGATAATGAGTCACCGACAAAAACTGAACTGGGTACAGCTGCGAACTGGGCACTGAAGTTCAATCACAAAAACGTGAAGATCGGACTGATCAAGTCTAACGGCTAAGAGAAAGGACGGGCAGGCTATGTTTTTTATCATAATCGATGGTCTGCCCTATCTTTATGCTGAGGGCAAGGCTTACAAGTGCAGATTCGATGAAAAGGGATTCACACCATCGCAGGAAGAAGTGGAAATCACGGATGAACCTGTTGAAGTGTTTTCCGAACTGGAAATCAAAGCACAGTGCCAGTGCCTTGACAGCATAGGAGGGGCAGAAAAGCCCGCTGCAAAGAAGACAACAAGAAAAAGCACTGCAAAGAAGTAAGGCGGTGATCACATGTTGATGGCAGTGGAAGAATTAAAGCAGTATATCACAACGGATAAGCCTGACACAGTGCTTGAAGCAATGCTGCAAGCGTTGGAACTGGCAATCAGAGGATATACGAACAACACTTTTCAAAATACAGGGTACAGAACTGATGCGGATGCTAGAGGCAGCCTATTCATAGCGGAAGCATTGCAGCCGTTCGATGTAGGTGACACGATTCAGGTCAGTCAGTCGCAGTTCAACAACGGGTTGTATGTAGTGACAGAAGCCACGGACGCAACATTCAAAGTGGCAGAATCGCTGCATGATGAAAATGACGTGCTTGTGACAAAGGTATCATATCCAGCTGATGTGAAACTGGGAGCGGCAAGGCTGATCCAGTGGGACTTGGAGAACGGTGACAAGGTGGGAGTGCAGTCAGAAACCATTTCACGGCACTCTGTAACGTATTTTAACCTTGACGGAGACAATTCCATCATGGGATATCCAAAATCGCTGACAGGCTTCCTGAAACCGTACAGAAAGGCACGGTGCTGATATGATAGGCGGCAATATACAGGGCATCATTCAGATCAGAAGCGGCACCGAATTCAATGACATCGGCGAACGGGTCAAAACATGGGAAGATGCACAGACTGTCACAGGCTGGCTTGATCTTCAGGCGGGTGACAGCAAGTATATCAATTACAATGCGAAGATTCAGGAATCAACTCATGTGTTCGTTGCCGATTATGTGCAGATTGACAGCAGGATCACGGCTGAAAACAGCAGAATGGTGATCAGTGGCAAGCTGTATGATGTAATGCTGATTGATGATCCGATGGGGATGCATAAGCAGCTGGAAATCTATCTGAAATACACAGGGGGTCAGTGACATGACGGTAAAGTTTGAAGATAACAGCATGAATGTCAAATCAGCCCTTGACGATGGTGTGATCGCATACCTGAATGAAGCTGCTGGTGAAGTAAAATCACAGGCGGCGAGGAATTCCCGTGTTGATACAGGAGACTTGAAAGGATCGTGGGACTACAAAGTGGATGAAGGCGGCAAAAGTGCCACTATAGGCAGCCCGCTTGAAAATGCCATATGGGAAGAATTCGGAACAGGTGAGTATGCACTTCAGGGTAACGGCAGAAAAGGCGGCTGGAAGTACGAAGACGACAAAGGCAAATGGCATTTCACACGGGGCAAAACACCACAAAGGGGCTTTTACAGTGCATACACGGCACTGAAAACGAAACTGATCAAACGTGCTGAGCAGGTGATTGGCGGTAAGATGAAATGAGTGAAGCGGTATTGAAGGCTGTGAAACAGGGCATGGCTGCAATCGATCTGAATTATGAATTTCAGGAATGGACGGCTGATCCTGTATATCCGTATTTCACAGGCGAATATCAGGAGTTTGAACCGCTGAACGAAGATGGGATGCAGGAAACGTCATTCATACTGACAGGATTCACACGGGGCGGCTATGGCGATCTTGAAGCAGCAAAGAAGAAAATAGAAAAGATATTCAATCCCATATCGGGATATAGGGTCAGCACTGATGATTCAGTGGTGGCTATTTTTTATGCATCAACGCTGGCAAATCTGCCTACAGGGGATGCAGAACTGAAGAAGATACAGGTAAATTTAACAATCAAGGAATGGAAGGTGATCTGATTATGGCAGATTGGAGCGAATTCAAAGTCAGTGGAGTAACGGCGAACACACCGAAGTCAATCATGCTGGGTGCAGGGACGCTGTACAAGAATCTGACGTACAATGCAGATTCTGCAACTAATAAGTGGAGTGGAACCATCATCGGTGCCACATCAGGCGGAACAAAGCTGACAATCACACCTGAACTGCTGGACATAGAAGTTGATGGTGTGCTGGTAAAGGCAAAGGGTCTTGCTGTAAAAACAGGAGAAACAGCCACTATAGAAACAAACATGGTGGAACTGACAAAAGACTGGATCAAGTCAATCGTTATCGGTAAAGATGGCACATCGGCTGATAGCAGGTTCGATGTGATCGAGTCTGACGCACACATCACAGACAACAGCTATATTGAAAACTTTGGTTATGTGGGTTTTATGACGGACGGTACACCGATCATTGTCATTTTTGACTATGCACTGTGCACATCAGGAATGGAAGCAGAGGGCAAGAACAAAGAAGCGGCTGTGCTGCCTGCCACATTCGAATGCTATGCAGATTTAGCAGAAGGACAGACGGACACGCTGCCGTATCACATCTATGTTGCAAAAGCAACGCAGTAATGAGGTGGTAGCATGACTGCTAAGAAAATAGCTGCAAAAGTAACATCGGGCTTCAGGGACAAATACAAGCCCGATGTTGGCTATAGCGTAGGTGACATCATAAAGGTGACACCACAGCGATTCAAGGAACTTCAGGCGGCTGGTGTCGTTGAGGAATTCAAGGCAGTGACCGTCAGAGAAACGAAGGAATAACAGGAAAGGATTTTGAACAATGAGCGAAACAACAAACATGCAGGCAGTACCAATGATGGCAGCTGCTGAAGGGAAAATATTTCATAACTTTAAAGAGTACACATTGAGAAACTTACAGGCAAAGGACGTTTTTCTTATGTCGAAGATCATCGGAGCAATCGGGATTGAAGAATTCAAGTATGCATTTAGTGCTGATTTCATCAATTCGATCACATCTGATCTGAACGGCGATGAAAAGGATGTCGCATCTGCTGTAGGTGTCGAAATGTTCTTTGAAATTGCGGGGATCGTGATGAACAATCTGCCGAAATGTGAAAAGGATGTGTATGCATTCATTTCCAGTCTTTCGGGGATCCCTGCAAAGGACGTGGAAACATTGCCAATGAATACATTCTTCCAGATCATCATTGATGTGGTGAAGAAGGATGAATTCAAGGATTTTATTGGGGTTGTTTCAAAATTGTTCAAATAGGTGACATCAGAATGTGGGATATGCTGTATCAGAGATACAGCGATCCCATGATGTTGCTGGATCAGATGCTTCAGACGGGCAGACTGTATGAATTCATCGGAGAATTCATTGACATAAGAAACGAAGAAACGAAAGAAAAGGTGCAGTGGGAACTGTATCTGCACAGAGTTTTTGACAAGTCATATGCAGAATTCCTGAATGAAGTGGAAGAACCCGCACAGCTTGAAGAAGCTGACATGAAACAGGTTGAAACAACGGTAAAAAATTCAATGGATATATTGGAAAAATTCAATTTGGATTAAAGGTGAAAATCAATGGAATTGTTCAAATTACTGGGGACGATATCCATTGACAACACGAAAGCAAATGAATCCATAGATGAAACAAGTAAAAAAGCGAAGGAATCAGAAGGCAAAACATCAGGTGCATTCAAGAAGATAGGCAGCGCAGCGGTAACAGGGGCAAAAGCTATTGTTGGTGCTGGAACTGCACTCGGGGGTGCATGGATCGCAGCAATCGAAGGCACAAGAGAATACAGGGTGTCAATGGGTAAGCTGGAAACGGCATTTACAACATCAGGGCATAGTGCCACGACAGCAAAGGACACATACAACACGCTTAATTCAGTGCTTGGTGATTCTGATGTGGCGGTCGAAGCGGCAAATCATCTTGCAAAGCTGACGGACAATCAGAAAGACCTGAACACATGGACAGATATCTGCACAGGTGTTTTTGCTACATTCGGGGACAGCCTGCCGATCGAAGGATTGACAGAAGCGGCGAACGAAACAGCAAAGACGGGACAGTTGACAGGGGTCCTTGCGGATGCACTGAACTGGGCAGGGGTCAATGAGGATGAGTTTCAGGCGAAACTGGACAGCTGCACAACAGAGCAGGAACGGCAGAAGCTGATCACATCCACGCTGAACGGTCTATATAGTGAAGCAGCTGACAACTACAAGAAGAACAACAAGGAACTGATTGAAGCAGAGAAAGCCAACGGAAGGCTGAAGGATGCAATGGCAAAGCTTGGGGCGGTCGGTGAACCGATCATGACGGCAATCAAGAACAAGATCGCTGATCTGGCAGCAGTTGCGATCCCAAAGCTGGAAAAGATGATTGTCAAAGTCAAAGACATGATTAAATGGTTCAAGCAGAACAAAAGCACAGTGCAGGCATGGGCGGCAGGCATCCTTGCGGCAACGGTGACAGTATCAGGGTTTGTTCTTGTCTTGAAATGGTCGGCTATCATGAGCAAGGCAGCAAATGCCCTGAAGCTTGTCACAACGGCTGTAAAACTTTTGAATGCAGCAATGCGGGCAAATGTCATCGGATTGATTGTATCGCTGATTATAGGGCTTGTGGCGGCTTTCATTTATCTGTGGAAGAACAATGAAGGATTCCGCAATTTCTGGCTGAAAATGTGGGAGAAAATCAAGTCTGCTACAGCATCGGCGGTCAAGGGGATCAAATCGAAGTTTGGCGATCTGAAGGCGGCTGTGGCAAAGGTCAAGGCGAACTTTGACAGCATCAAGCAGGCTGTCACAGACAAGATGGATGCTGCAAGGGATAAGGTCAAGGGCTTTGTGGATAAGGTCAAGGGCTTTTTCCCGCTGAAGATTGGAAAGATATTCAGCGGCTTGAAGATACCAAAGATCAGTGTATCAGGCGGCAAAGCACCATTCGGTATAGCAGGCAAAGGAAAGCTGCCAAGCTTTGATGTGAAATGGAATGCCGCAGGTGGAATATTTGACAAGCCGACAATATTCAATACAGCAGAAGGTTTGCAGGGAGTTGGTGAAGCGGGAGCAGAAGCAATAACACCGATCAGCACACTGCAAGCATATATTGATGATTCTGTCAACAGACGGAATCAGGACATGATTTCAGCTTTTGAAACACAGGTTTCAAGGCTTATTTTGTTTATGCAGGACTATTTCCCTTCTGAATACAAAATAATGCTTGATACAGGCATTTTGGCTGGTCAGCTGGCACCTGAAATGGACAGCAGACTGGCTGATATATTGAAACACACAACAAGAGGAAACACACGATAAACACACGGCAATGCATCCGTGTGTTTATTTGTAAGCAATACACACAGAAAGGGGTGATTCTATAAGATGGAATTATTCCGTTTGTTAGGAACAATTGCAGTAGAGAATTCAGCAGCCAATCAGGCTATTGATGAAACTACACAAAAAGCACACGGATCGGGTCAGAAAATCGGGAACGCATTCACTTCAATCGGTGAAAAGTCGCTGGCTTTAAGTCAGAAAATGACCGCCATATCAGCAGGGGCAACGGGGTTGCTGGGTGTTATGGTAAAGTCTGCCGCTGATGTAAAAGCAATGAATGCACAGTTTGAACAGACCTTTGCAGGGGTTGAAGGTAAAGCATCGGCAGCCATGCAGCGTGTGGCAGATTCCAGCGGAATCATAGAAACACGGCTGAAAGGTGTCGGCACAAAACTGTATGCATTCGCAAAGACAACAGGCATGGACACACCACAGGCACTGAGTATGATGGAAAGATCGTTGCAGGTGGCGGCTGACAGTGCTGCATACTATGACAGATCACTGGATGAGACAACGGAAAGCTTGCAGTCATTCCTGAAAGGTAATTTTGAAAATGATGCTGCACTTGGTCTTTCTTGTACAGAAACCACAAGAAATGCAGCGGCTAATAAATTATATGGCAAATCATACATGGAGCTGTCCGAAGCACAGAAACAGCTGACATTGCTTCAGATGGTCGAAGATGCGAACAAGCTGTCAGGTGCTATGGGACAGGCGGCAAGAGAGTCAGACGGATGGGAAAACATTGTTGGAAATCTGAAAGAAGCACTGAAGCAACTTGCGGCATCAATAGGTGAAACGATTCTGCCGACAGTGACAACTTTTGCACAGAAAACAACAGAGACGATTCAGAGTTTTTCAAAGATGAGCGAGGGACAGAAGAAAGTCATTGTCACTCTGGTTGCACTGGCAGCTGCCGCAGCACCTGTGCTGACAGTGTTCGGCAAAATGATGGTTACTATCGGCAAAGTAGTATCAACGACAAGCAGACTGAACACCGCCTTTTTGGGGTGCATGGCGGCTGTGAAGAATTACAAAGCAGCTACAGAAGGGGCATCGCTTGCGGCTGGTGTGGCAAATGGAAACCTGACACGACAGCAGGCGATTGTGGGAGGTCTTGCGACAAAAATAAACACATTTACAACAAGTACGCTGAAAAGTACAGCGGCATCAATCAAAGATACAGCGGCGAATATTGTCAATGCTGTGGCAAAGTCAAGAGTCGGTACAGCTGCATCATCGGCAGCGGCAAAGGTGCTTGCATTCGCAGCAGCCCACAAGGTCGCAATTATTGCAACACTGGGACTTGCTGCACCGATCATTGCACTGGCAGCATACATGCTGACCACAGGGGCATCAGCGGATGAAGTTGCAGCAAAGATCACAGGTTTTGCAGAAAAGGCAGCCAGTATGATCACAAGCTTTGCAAATGCAATGCCTGCTGTAGTTGACAACTTGTCAGGGGCATTCACAAGCGTTCTGAATTCAGTTGTCAGTGTATTGCCGACAGTGATACCTGCACTTGTCAATGCTGGCATTGAGCTTTTCACATCGCTTGTTGATTCGCTGACAACAATCATACCTGTATTGATGGATGCACTTTTGCAGGCATTACAGACGATCATCGGAATTTTACCGACACTGATACCTGCATTGCTGCAAGCTGCAATAACACTGTTCATGGCATTGGTTGAAGCGATACCGACAATCATAAACGCACTTGTACAGGCGATACCACAGATCATAACAGCTATAGTTGGAGTTTTACCAACACTGATACCTGCTTTATTACAGGGAGCTGTTCAGCTGTTCATGGCATTTGTTCAGGCATTGCCGCAGGTTATCACGGCACTTGTGCAGGCGATACCGCAGATCATTGACGCTGTTACGGGTATGCTGCCGACACTTATGCCTGCATTACAGCAAGCATCTGTTCAGCTGTTCATGGCAATGGTTTATGCACTGCCGCAGATTGCAACGGCAATTGTACAGGCTATCCCGCCGATAATACAGGCATTATGGGACGGGCTTGTGACAGGACTTCAGGCTATATGGGAAGCAGTGAAAACCGATGCATTGACTGCATGGAAAAACATGAAGACAGCAGCAGGGACGCAGTGGAATAGCATAAAAAGCAAAATCTTACAGCCTATTGAAGCGGCGAAGTCGAACATACGCAGCAAGGTGTCTGCTATAAAATCGGTATTCAACTTCAGTTCGCTGGTTTCAAGGGTTAGATCACAGTTTACCAGTGCAAAAGAAAAGATGGTTGCACCAATAGAAGCGGCGAGGGAAAAGCTGAGGGCAGCGCTGAACAGAATACAGTCACTGTTCAGCAGCATAAAACCTAAGTTGAACATAAGTGTTCCAGACATACATGTCAGCGGCGGCAAAGCACCGTGGGGTATCGGCGGCAAAGGTGTGAAACCGTCATTCAGTGTGTCTTGGCATAAACTCGGTGCAATATTCAAGCAGCCGACAATCTTTGACACAAGGCTGGGGCTGCAAGGTGTCGGCGAAGCAGGAGCGGAAGCCGTTGCACCGATCGATACGCTGAAGAAGTATGTCAGCGAAGCGGTGGCAGCTGGCAATGCTGGACAGCTGGGACAGGATGAACTGCTGAAGGAAATGATTGAGAGCAACAGACGAACAAATCAGTTATTGGATGCCATCCTGCAAATGATGGCAAATCAAAAGATACTGTGGAATGATAGAGAACTTGGAAGGATGGTGCGGCAGTATGCTAGATAAAATGAAATATGTCAACAGCAAAGGACAGGTCATTGAATTCGGCAAAAAGCCGTATTTCATAAAATACAGCGACATCAGAAAGTATTCATGGAGTTATGAACAGTACCAGAGTTATAACAGGATTGCAAGATTCAACAGGGGGCTGTCAGAACGGCAGCTGCCTGTTGTGATCGTTGCAGATGATGGCGAAGCCTGCACGGCAGCAAAGAACCGTCTTCATGATGTTATAGACTATGATGTCATAAAAAAAGAAAAAGGGAAGCTGTATATTGGCGATTACTATATCAACGGGTATTTCATAGCAGCTGATCAATCGTCATTCTTGGAAAATTCCTGCACAGCAAACATCACGCTGACATTTTGTGCTGAAAAATCTGTATGGCTGAAGGAAATTGAATCTGAATTCCTGAGCGCAACAACAGATACGGGCGGGTCGGCAGTGGACGGTAAATTTAAATCACCGCCGTATGGGTACCCGTATGATTATATGGTCGAAGACAGCAGCAACACGATCATCACAAATGGATCGATATCAGAAGCAGCTGTTGTGATCGTCATAAATGGGCGTGCTGAAAATCCATCAGTAAGGATAGGCTTGAATCGATATGAATTTGAATTGACAGTTGATCAGGGTGAATATCTGATCATAGACGGGCTAAATCGAGAAGCAACGCTGTGTGACATTGCAGGAAACAAATCATCCGTGTTCGGGTATCGGAATAAAGAATATGATCTTTTTGCAAAGGTACCTGAAGGCAACAACAATGTTTCATGGGATGGAAGTTTCAGTTTTTCTGTCACGCTATATGAAGAAAGAAGTGAACCAAAATGGATTTGATTTTTTTAGATCAGACAAGATTTGAACTCGGTGTGTTGAGCGAATATGCAGTTGATATTGATCTTGCGGATCAGAAGGATTTTGAAATCAAGACACTGACTGACAACAAGAATATATTACAGGAAAAATACTGGTGGTATATAGACGGCACTGAATACGGCGGGATCATCGACAAGGTGTCACATGATACTGAATCAGATGAAATTGTGTATACAGGACGGAATTTCAGGGGCATCATGGCAACAAGAGTGGTCGAGCCTGAAAGTGGTGAGGATTACATGGACGTTGATGGAAATGCGGCGGATGTTATCGATGAATTACTGCTGCAAGCTGGTCTGTCTGATCTGTTTGTTGCGGATGAAACGGAAATTGAAATCAATCAGTATCAGTTTGAAAGATACACTGATCTGTATTCGGGCATTATCAAGATGCTGGACACTGTGAATTGCAAGTTGATCCTGAAGTACAATGCTGTTGATGGAAAATGCCATGTTGGGGTTGATCTCATAGACGATTACAGCGACTATCTGATGTACTGTAAAGAAAACACGGTCAATTTTAAAATATCATCGAATAAAGGCGGTGTGAATCACCTGATCTGTCTCGGACAGGGAGAATTGAAAGAAAGATATGTAATACATCTTTTCACAGATGAATACGGAGCATTGCAGCCATATTCTGAAACTGAATTCCCGTTACAGGATTCAGACTACATCCTTGACAAGTCACAGCAAGTCATGGTGGGGCTTGATGAAATTGCTGAAGTATATGACCTATCGAATGCAGGGCTGACGCAGAACTATCTAATGTTGGATGAAATACCGTCAGACTGGGCAAAGAATTACGGCAGTTATTTCATACTGGACGATGAAAAAGGGAGTTATAAAAGCGTAGATTCTGAAACCGTTTATACGATGTTGGCAAGCAAGCCGTCAGACTGGGCAAAGAAATACCAGACCTATTTTCAGAAGGACGGGTCAAGTTACAAAGCCGTTGCTTCAGTCATACTGAGCACGACATATCCCACATTGAGCAAGAAGCCGTCAGACTGGCGAAAGAATTACAGCAAATATCACTACAGATTCGATGATGGTGTTCAGATCACGTATCCTTCAGTTTCAGGTGTAAGTTATACAATATACAGAAAAGAAACAAGGAGACCGTCAGACTGGGCGAAGAATTACGGCAGCTATTATGTAATAACAAAAGACAAGAAGACAAAAAAGAAGCAGTATACCAGCGTGAAGGGTGTCGGAAAGAAAAAGAACAAAGCACCAAAATGGAAGAAAAACAAGTATTACACAAAGTATACGAAAACAAAAGTGCCTGCTTTCAGAAAAGGATATCACAGGAAGAAAGTAGAAAAATCAGGGGCACCGACATGGGCTGCAAATAAATATTACATATGTGAGGAATCAGCACCAACGTGGGAAGCTGGTTCTTTTTATGAAATCGTAAATGACAATTATGCAGAACTCGTTGCGGGTGGAATCGACAAGCTGGCTGACCTTGCAAATACTGAAAGCCAGCAAGTCATGCTTGATGATTTTGAAGCAGATATAGGTGACGTTGTAGGTGGCATCGATGATGTAACAGGCATAGAGCTGTGTGAAAAGATCACAAACATGATTGTCAAAATTCAAAACGATGTAGTAAACATTGAATACAGCATAGGGGGCGAATAAGTATGAAAATCATAACAGGTGCCACAGGCACAGAACACGTTACAGCAGCAGACGATGGCTCATTGCTTGCAACGCTGTTCGGTACAAGCCAGTTCGTTTTGCCGTTGGGAAATCAGCTTGAACATGAAGTGATATCAGCAACGAAGATCAGAATCAAAAGCGGTGATCTGATGGTACACGGCAGATATGCAAGAATCCCACACGGTACATATGACGAGGTGACTGTCGATAACGGGGCAACGGGTTATAACCGCAATGATCTGATCGTATGCAGGTATGAAGAAACAGACGGCATCGAAAGCATGACTTTGAAGGTAGTCAAAGGCACACCAACGACAGGAACGGCAGCCGATCCGACAGTGATAACGGGCAACATCCTGAATGGCGATCCTGTCCATGAATTCCCGCTGTACAGGGTCAAACTTTCAGGTATAAACCTTAATGCTGTTGAAAGGCTGTTCTCTGTGTGGAACATGAACGGGACACACAATCACGATAATAAGTATTACACAGAATCAGAAGTTGATAAAAAATTGTCAAGAAAGCAAGATACTTTGGAGTATACACCAGTCAGGCAGGGCGGTGGAACAGATCAGCTGTCTAATACTCTCTATATGGGGTGGTCGGGATCCATGCTGAAAGCACAGGTGGATACAACAGACATGGGTGGAGTCATAACAACGGGCAATGCTAATGGTGCAATATGTCCAGTGGCAAAGGGCGGCACAGGGGCTAGCAGTGCCGCTGACGCAAGAACTAATCTAGGCTTTACAAAAACAGCAATATCATTGACACGCAACACAGACATGGTGCCGTCAAACTCTACAGTTACATGCTATTATGTCGAATCTGAAAAACGTGTGTACTTCAGGGGGTATGTTGCAACAAGAGACAATAAAACGTATTCATCAGGTACTGCAATTCTGCTTTGGACAGTTCCTGAAGGGTATAGACCTAGCAGCAGGCATGCATTGGCAGTTAATAACGGCGGTTCTGTGGTAGGGCAGGCATACGTGGGAACCGATGGAAAAATAATTCTGACTGCACGTGGTGGGGATATTGCTAAGGGCAATGTCATTTATATCACGGGATGGTGGGATATTTAATGAAATTAAAGGCAGCCAATAACGGCTGTCTTTTTTGATAAAGAAAGGAAGGTGTCAATATGAATTTGACAGAAATTATTACTGCAATACCTGTAAACGGGTATGTCATTGTTGCTTGTCTGATCGTGGGATATCTGATGAAGAAATTTATCCCTGCTGACAACAAGTTCATCCCTACAGTGCTTACAGTGCTGGGTGCAGTGGTTGCCTGCATCATGGAAGGGATCAGCACAGAGATCATCATAGGCGGTGCATTATCAGGGCTGCTGTCAACAGGGCTGCATCAGTTGTTCAAGCAGTACATCGAAAAGACAGATTTTGAGTATGAAGAAAAGGGCGCACAGTATGTTGAAGACGGCAAGTTTCAGGATAATGTCAAAGTAGAAGCAGGAGGTGAAGACGATGAGTAAGACTTTCAGACAGTATGACTCGAGATGGGGCGGGCTATCATATCCGCCGAATACACGCAGCACAATGGCGGGGGCTGGATGCGGTCCGACAGCATGTGCGTCCATCATAGTGAATAATCCAAAGTATAAGAACATCACACCGAAAACAACGAGAAAGTTCATGCTTAACGGTGGCTATGTTCCAGGCGGTGTTGGTACAAAGTGGAGCGGCATTGATGCTTGCATGAAACATTTCGGATTCGAAGTTAAGAGACATGGTGACATGGATTCATTTTTCAAGGAGATGGACAAGGGTGGCAGACGTGCAATCATTCTTTTTGGTGCTGGCAGCCGTGGCGGTGTGACGTGGACAAGCGGCGGGCATTATGTGCCAGCTACTATGTATAAAAAGAACAACGGTAAGCATTATCTGTATACACGTGATTCAGGTGGTAGAAACAATGACGGATGGCATTGTTATGAAACACAAATGAAAGGTTTGATCAAGTGCCTGTGGACATGCAGACTAAAAAAGAAGTATTCGGGCACATTCCCTGTTCTGCCTGACCGTGGATATTTTAGAACAGGTGATGAAGGCTTACAGGTCAAACGTCTTCAGAAACTGCTGAACTGGGCTATAGATTCAGAACTGAAGGCAGATGGTGAGTATCTTGAAAAGACAGCCGCAGCAGTAAAGAAGCTTGAAAAACAGTTCGGCTTCAAGATTAACGGGAATTTTGGCAAAGACTGCCTGAAAAAGTGTAAGAAGCTGAAAAAATAAGGGGGCTTTACAATGGCACACAAAGTATTTTTAGATGCAGGACACGGCGGCAGAGATTCAGGAGCTGCGAAGTACATCACAGAAAAGAAGGTCAATTTGGTCATGGCATTAGCTTGTCGTGACTATCTTGAAGAACATGGTGTGAAGGTCAAAATGTCAAGGACGAGCGACAAGGACACCACAGCGGCAGGAATCATCAAAGCCTGCAATTCATTCGATCCTGAACTTGCTGTCAGCATCCACAACAATGCTGGCGGTGGCGATGGATTCGAGGTATATCATACCATCAGCGGTGGCAAAGGCAAAATGCTTGCGAAAAACATCGAAACAGAAGTGAAGAAGATCGGGCAGAATAGCAGAGGTCTGAAGACGAAGAAGGGCAGCAACGGGGACTATTATTTTTTTATCAGGGAAACGAACTGCCCTGCTGTGATCTGTGAAGGTGTATTTGTGGACAACAAAAAAGACGCTGCACAGGCTGACACAAAAAAAGAACAAAGGGCATTCGGCTATGCGTATGCAAGGGGAATTCTGAAAACGCTGGGAGTAAAAGACAAAGGGCTTGCATCCAGCAGCACTGACAAGAAAAGCAGCTTTAAAGTGAAAGTCACCGCAGACGAACTGAACATCAGAAAAGGTGCGGGCACAAATTATGATGTGGTCGGCTCGATCAAAGACAAGGGCATATATACCATAACTGATGTAAATGGTAAATGGGGCAAGCTGAAATCAGGCAAAGGCTGGATCAATCTGAATTACACAAAGAAGCTGTAAGAGGTGCAGGCAATGAAAGGTGTTAAATTTGACAGCCTTCATTCATTCTATGAATGGGGGCTGATCCTGCAATCAAAGACGATCGAAGCACCGACACCGAAAGAATACAAGATCGATATTGAAGGGGCAGACGGTGAACTTGATTTCACAGAAGCCTTTGGGGATGTGAAATACAGCAACAGAAACATATCAATGGAATTCGTCAAGTTGAATATCAATTATGATGGATTCGCTGCACTGTATTCACAGGTGCAGGATATCGTTCACGGGCAGAAAATGAAAATCATATTTGATGATGATCCGAATCATTACTATTTCGGAAGGGTTTATATCAAGGAATGGAAGTCTGAAAAAGGTTACGGCAAGATAAGCATTACAGTTGATGCAGAACCGTACAAGTTGCAGTTGCAGCCGACAACGGTCACGCAGGCGATCACAGGCACAGCGGAAATCGTGCTTGCAAACAGCAGAATGCCTGTTGTGCCGAAAATCACAACGGATGCAGCAATGACCTTTTCTTTCGGTGGAATCACAAAAGCAGTCAATGCAGGAACATTTTCAATTCCCGAATTGGAATTGAAACAGGGGAATAATTCAGTGAATGTCACAGGCACAGGCAACGTGACATTCAAGTATCAGGAAGGCAGGCTATAATGTTTAACGTGTATTGTGACGGGATCATGATACACAGCGACAGCCTAAAAACAATCAAAATTCATGGAGCAAAAGCAGACATCGAACTGAACAAAACAGGATCATTCGTTTTTACGATTTACCCTGAACATCCATATTATGACCTGATCCAAAAAATGAAATCGATCATCACTGTTTATCAGGATGGTTATTTGATTTTCAGGGGAAGGGTGCTGGATGAGGAAATGGGATTCTACAATGAAAGGCAGGTTTCCTGTGAGGGGGAACTTGCCTTTTTATGTATGACGGGCATGCCGTCAGTCTGTGGTGAAAGTCCACACAGGGCGTAGTTGC
>ERZ772812.353-NODE-353-length-42888-cov-4.162912_pt1 | contig 42888 bp, 38 predicted proteins | sample MGYA00511343_ERZ772812 | MGnify/ENA primary metagenome ERZ772812 (study PRJEB29015, sample SAMEA2737706) | human gut metagenome | biome: human gut; feature: human-associated habitat; material: faeces | place: China | collected 2012 ...
GTCCGATAAACTGTCCGTCCGGATCCTGCAAAACCGTTCCCACGTGGGCAGACAGTTCAAAAATACTGCTGTGCGGTGCATCCACACCATCCACGGTCAGCGTACCTTTGCATTCTCCCGGATTGGAAAAAGGATTCAGACCATTAATGCATCCTGCCAGTGTACTCTTACCACTGCCGGAAGGTCCTGCGATCAGCACCTTTTCGCCCGGATAAATATCCAGATTGATTCCTGTCAGTGTAGGCTTCTTCTGCGCCCGGTACTGGAATGAAAAATCTTTGAATGAAATAACAGGGGATTTTTTTTCAGTCATTTAAACACCTCAAAATTATATTATTACAATAAAATAATCCAAAAACAACAGCATAGAAAAAGCCTTTTCACAAGCCATAAAAGCTAGATGAGAAGGCTTTGTCATCATATCTTATTCCTGATCAAGGGAACCTTTCTTTGCAATGGTCTTTGTGTATGCCAGAATCAGAAGTCCGCCTACAATCACACCTGTAACTGTGTTGGAAACTGCGGCAAATACACCCTGAGCAAATACCTTGTTTGCAGGCTCTGCATAAATAAGGATGTCAAGTACCGGAGCTACAACTACCCATCCGATCACATGTGCGATCACGTTGGAAACTACGAATACAGCAACTTTACCTTTACCGAATTCGCCTTCCTGAACGTTCAGTTTCTTTGCAAACAGGCCGATAACCACACCAACAAATGCGGAAGTGATTACCCAGCTCCACCACGGGCTTCCGCCCCATGACAGGTCGATCAGTGCATGACCGATGAAGCCGATCAGACCGCCTGCTACCGGTCCGTACATTGCAGCCAGAAGTGCAAGTACTGCATACTGAAGGCTGATGTTTGTGTTCGGTACCGGGCTCGGTATTGCGACAAAACGTCCCAGTACAAAGAACAGTGCTGCGCCGATTCCGACGGCAACAACGGTTTTGATACTGCTGTTGTTTTTCATGATTATATCCTCCTCAAAAAGTACATATTCTCCGGTCATGCCGGAGACAGTGATAGTATAAGTCTTTTATAAGGTTTTTGTCAATGGATTCCAAGGGCTTCTTTTAATCCATCCCAATTTCCCCGATCATAAGATCAAACGCATATTGTGCACCACCTGACAGTGCCGGATCATATTCTGTAGAACGTTCTACAATGTGCACCCTTACCCTTTCTGCTTTTTCTTTTGTAGAATATTTTGCAACTTCTTCTCTTAACAACTGCTGAAATTTTTCTGTGGCAGGAATTTCATCATTTATTATAATCGCATCCGGGTCAAACCAGTTTAACATAAAAGCAATCGAATACCCAAGATAATATACAATGTCTTCATATATTTTGATGCACAGAGAATCGTCCTCATTATAGCCTCTGATCACATCACGAATATTTATTTCCTGCAAAATTCCCAGTTGTGAATCCGGATATTTTTTCACCAGCTCCTTCGCCCGCTTAACAATTGCATCCGCTGTGACAAGCTCTCCTAATTTTTTTGGGCTTTCTCTGTCCATAAAAACATCTGCCAAATGACCACATTCTCCATTCTGTCCATAAACCACTTCGCGATTAATGATCACAGCACTTTCAAGCTGATAGCTGAGCCGGATAACAAGCATGGATGCATAGTCATCTTCTTTACCTTCAACATGGATATATTCATCCCACAAACCATATGCGCTGAAATTTATTACTCTGTTTACAAAAGTCCGATATCCTGTCTGTTCTCTTAATATCTTGCCGATATGCACATATTCTGATTTTTCTTTGTCAAACACATAATAATCCCCCTCTTTTGCCATGTATTTGACTGAAATTCCCAATGCCATACATAAAATCTGCTTCTTATCAATTATTTGTTCTATTTGTTTAACCTGATTTTTAACAATATCTACCCAATCTGTAACTGCCACATCTGTTTCAAAAAAAATCTTTTTTACATAAATTGGTTTTAGCTGTACATCAAATGCCGAAACAACAACATAAAACTCTGTTAGCTCCACAGAAATTATATAAAATTTATTGGTCATTGATAAAGCCTTTACCTTACGGCCATTTTCACCATCAATCATTCCATTTTCATAGATAATCTCTTTATTCAGCAGATCCTGTGTAATGATCGTAACTGTAGCCTGCTGCAACCCAGAAAGAACCGCCAGCTGTTTTCTTGAAATCGCTTTATTTTCCCGAATAAGCTGAAGTATCAGTTTTCTGTTTTCCTGTTGGATGGCAGTCGCATTTTTTCCATTTTTTTGAAGTTTTTTTAATGTTCCATATCTTGCATCATACTTGCTTATTTTATCCAAATTGTTATCCTTTTCTATTATCCGTTCAGTCTATTGTTTCTCTCTGATTTTATCATTCAGCTTCATAATTGTAAATTAATTAAATCAAAAAGTGTTTCTTCTATATTTATTTACTTCAGACAGTATCACAAAAGCTGCATTTTGCAATTGCAAAACACAGCTTCTGCAGGGAGAGGTATTTATCACAACAATCGGATTAATAATTAAAAAGAAATCTCTAATGGATCACACATTTCTGCCACACCAGAGGCTGATCCGAGAATGATATTTGAACACGGAGCCAGTTCCCCTGTTCTGATATAAAATTTTGCTTTAGCTGCAATCGCATCAAATTCCGGAACACTGAGTTCAGAGCCCTTTTGCTTTCCCTGAAATGTTTCAGTTATAAATTTATAATATTCCTGATTTACATCCTTCATATTATCAAAAATCACATATTCTTCTACAATAATTTCATTTAATACTGCCTTAAGAACCTGCGGAACTGTCGGAACGCCTGCAACTAATGATAAATCGATTACCGTTGCATCCTTTGGAATCGGATATCCCGCATCACAGATAACCATTTTATCTGTATGTCGTAATTTTGTGAGTTCATATGCAAGCTCCGCATTCAAAATTCCTGTTTTTTTCATTTTCCGTCTCCTTAAATATGAATAATTTTCTTTCCTTTTTCCCACTGCGGATGGATAATAACCTTAATAGCATTTCGGTCCTTCAGATTTGTATCTAAAGCCTCCAGATAGTCTTCCAAAGCATACTCATGTGTAATCAGTGGTTTCATATTAAGATGTCCGCTTTCCATCAGTTCCACCACTCGGCCAAAGTTATGTGTCTGACACCAGGACATGATAATAGAAAGTTCTTTAGATGCAAACTGCCAGTGATCTTTAATAAGGAAATTTGGCACCTGCGTATACTGAACAAGCTTTCCACCTTTTCCAAGCATATTCAATGCACTGTTGCACATATCTGCTGACCCGGTAGAATCCACTACAATATTCAGGCCATGCGGAAACATTTCCTTGATAGTCTGTTCATGCTTACTATAATCCTTACGGTCTACCAAAACCGTCTTAACTCCAAATTCACGTTCACACAAATCCAGTTTGCTCTGTGTGGATGCCAGAACTACCACTTTATTTGCACTTGTATGTTTTACGAGCTGCGCCAGTATCAGTCCCATAGGGCCGGCACCCAGTACTGCGATATTATCCCCATACTGAATCTGCATTCTGTCCAGTGCACGTAAACAACAGGCTGCCGGTTCAGTACAGGCTGCTTCTTCATAAGAAATATTATCAGGAATGATAAACGCTTTTTCTCCAAGTGCAGCTACATACTGTTCAAATCCACCGTGGATATTATGTCCCATAGATCCAAAATTTTCACAATACAGAGGCATATTGCGTTTACAGTAATAGCATTCCCCACATAAAACAGTGTTATCTGTTACAACCCTGTCACCAACTTTAATTCCCTTTACTTCGCTTCCTACTTCTACAACTTCACCGGAAAATTCATGTCCCAGCGTGATCGGGTAATCTTCTGGTTTTGTAAGGCCCGTACCGCCATTGTCATAATCTTTTTCACAATGTTTACAGATACTGCATGCCATAACTTTGATAATAATTTGTTTTGGGCCACATTTCGGATATGGGACATCCGTGATCTTTGTGGCATCTCGTCCACCTTTATATCTCTCAATTGTCATCGCCCGCATCATTTCCATTACGATTTCCTCCTTATCATAACTTAATCAAAATCAATGACCACTTTTAACGCCGTCTGTTTTTCTTTTAATGCACATGCGAATGCTTCGTTTACCTGATCAAACTTAAAGAAATTTGTAGCAACCTTTTTTACAGGTATAGTTCCTGACGCCACACTCGCAATCGCCGTCGGAAAGATATTTCTGTAGCGGAATACAGAAAGCAGATCTGCCTCTTTATTATTTAATTCAAACAAATCCATCTGTGTTGCGCCATGCACATTTCCTACCATAACAGCTCTTCCACCGGCTTTCAGAAGATATGGCACCTGTTTTGCAGTTGCCGGGCTTCCCGCTGTTTCAAAAACAAAGTCCATTCCCAAACCGTCTGTTATTTTACTGATTTCTTCAATCGTATCTTTTTCCCGTCCATTTACAACTCTGGAAGCTCCGAGTTCCATTGCTTTTTCCAGACGGTTCTCGAACAGATCCACTACCGTGATATCTGTTGCACCTCTGCTCCTGCAGGCCATCAATGTCATCAGACCGATACATCCGGCACCAAGGATCACGACAGATTTTCCCGGCTCTACTCCGGCTCTCGCGGCTGCATGCACCCCTACCGCCAGAGGTTCGATCATGGCACCTTCTATGGTATCCATGTTCTCTGGCAGTTTAAAGGTAAATGCCGCCGGATGTGCTATATATTTATGGAGAGCAGCTGATTTCCACGGCGGGGCAGCCATGAAATCCACATCCGGACAAAGATTATATTTGCCACTTAAGCAAAACGAACATTTCCCACATGGTACACCGGGTTCCAGTGCAACACGATCCCCAGGTCTGATTTTTGTAACGTTTTTACCGGTCTTTACCACTACACCTGCCACTTCATGTCCAAGGACGATCGGAAGCTTCGTGTCCAGTGCCCCGCCTACCGTCGGGTCCTGGTAAAACATGACATCAGATCCACAGATTCCCATGTGTTTTGTCTCGATCATTACATCATCATCGCCGCATACCGGCATTGGTGTTTCTTTTATTTCAAACCGTTCCGGCTCTACCAGAAACGCAGTCTTATTTTCCATCTCAATGCACCTCTTTTTCAGAACTTTTTTTAATATTGTCTCCACCTGTTCACGGCTCTGCACACCTGTGCACGCACCCTGATACTGGATTGCTACCGCCGCAACTCCGCAGGCATATCTCACTGCTCCCTTCAGATCTTTGCCCTGAAGGATTCCTGAAATCAATCCCGCTGCAAAATTATCTCCTGCACCGGTCGTGTCAACTACATTATCGACATGATATCCACTTACAACACAACTTCCCTCTGCGTTATGCACATAACAGCCATCCTTTCCAATCTTGATCAGTACATTCTTCACTCCATAGGAGAGAAAAACCTCTGCAATATCATCCAGCTCTTCTTTTCCGGTAAGCTGCATGGCCTCTTCTCTGTTCGGAAAAACATAATCAATATAGGGAAGTGCTTCCTTATATTCTTCCAGTCTGGAATCTTCTTTTACAATCACATCCAGACATGTAACTGCTCCTGCTTCCTTTGCCTTCTTTGCTACCTTCTTTACTTTTTCCGGATCTTCAAAAGGCGGCATAAACATACTTGCTAATGATACTACTTTTACATCTGTGATCTTTGCCAGATCCGGTTCCAGGTCAGCTGCTTCAGGGACACCGGAATTAATAAAATTCCGGTCCCCGTTGTAATGGATCACGATCACATTGACAGCTGATTCTCCACCTTCCGTAATTACAGATGGTGTCATGTCCACATGATTTTTCAGGAGGTAATTTTTAATAAAGTCACCGGTCCCGTCATCTGCGATTCCGGTCATGATCTTTACATCATGCCCCAGTCTGGAGAGAATTACCGCTTCGTTGGCAGCATCGCCTCCAACTCCCACCGTAATCTGTCCTGCCGTTTTACTTTCACTGACAAACGGTGTATTCAGATCCACATCTTTCATCAAAACATCCATGCAGGACAAACCTACACATAAGACATCGCTCACTGGTGCACCTCCTAAAAAATTTTCATTCTTATTTCAATCTACACAAACTTAACTACTTTAACTTTACTGATTATCCGACTTTATGTCAATCGATAAGTCCATTCTCTTTGTGACTTGCGATCATATCTTCTACATTGTCTTTTGTGATGACTTCTGCATCAATAGATTCGATCGGATTTCCTTCGATAGAACCATCAAGAAGTCCATTTACCATATTGATTGCTTCATCAGCCATTGCATTTGCATCCTGCAGAACAGTTGCTGTCAGTTCGCCTGCTTCAATGGAAAGACATCCGTCTGCCAGACCGTCAATACCATAGAACTGTACGTTGCTGATGTCTTTGTTATTTGATTTATAAGATTCGATCGCACCAAGTGCCATACCATCTGACTGGCAGATTACACCATCAATGTTGTCGTATTTCTGAAGCCAGTCATCCATAGCATTCATCGCTTCGTCTTTGTTAAAGCTTGCATCCAGCTCATCGAGTACAGTAATATCATCTCTTGCATCCAGAAGACCTTCCTGGAATCCTTCTCTTCTGTCAAGTGATACAGAGAATCCCGGGATACCATTCAGAATTACAATGTTTGCATTTTCCGGAAGATTTTCAGCTGCAACTGCACCAATGGTCTTTCCAAGAGTTACGTCATCACAGAGAACAGTCGGTGCTCCCTCCGGATCTTCCGGAAGTGTCAGGTTTACAACTACAACCGGAATTCCTTCATCGCGGATGCTGTTAATCGTGTTAAGTACCTGTGCATCACTGGTAGGCTGAAGTACGATCGCATCCGGACTTGAGTTCTTTGCATTTTCAAGCATCTCTACACATTTTGCTGCATCATTCTGCTCATCCATAACGGTTACTTTATATCCTGCTGCTTCGCCTTTTTCCTGCATACTGTTTGCAAGCCATGCACCGAACGGGTCTGTCATATCTCTGGAGATATAAACCAGTTTCTTATCTGCCGCTTCAACATTTTCTACTCCGAATCCTGCGGTTAATGTTAAACCTGCACACATGCATCCTGCTAAAATGATCCCCAATACTTTTTTCTTCATGTTTCCTTCTCCTTTTCTTTTGAATTTTTATATAGTTTTTTCTGCCGACCGCGTCCAAACGCGGGATTCATCTTATTGAAAAACGTTCTTTCTGAAAACCTTCTTCTTTTAAGTCTCTTCTTATTATATTAAGCTTTTTTCTTCTTGGACTGTACATCCATAACTACTGCAAGAATGATAATGATTCCTTTTACAACTTTCTGTACATAAGACTGCACGCCAACCAGATTCAGGATATTGCTGATGAGACCCATGATGATCGCACCTGCAAGAGTTCCTGTAGCTGTACCAACACCACCTGCCAGACTGGAACCGCCGATTACAGTTGAAGCGATCGCATCCAGTGCGTATCCGTCACCAGCGGTAGGTGTACCACTGTTCAGACGAGAAATCAGTACGATACCGGAAACTGCTGTCAGTGCACCTGCAAGTACATAAGACTGTACGATTGTTTTCTTTACATCAATACATGCTGCTTTTGCTGCCTCCGGGTTACCACCGATTGCATAGAATTTTCTTCCAAGTGTTGTGTTTCTCAGAATAAACCAGGAGATAACAGCAATAACAATTGTAATGATAATCGGGATCGGAATGGCTCCTACATATCCCTGTCCAATGATTGAAAAGTTATCTGTTTTTGTGATTGCCTGTCCGCCTGTATACATCATGATCAACCCACGAACAATCAGGTCTGTTGCAAGTGTTACAATAAAGGATGGTACTGCCAGATATGCTGTAATAACACCATTGACAACACCTACCAGAATTCCGGCAAGGATGCCGACGATAAGTCCAACGATCATGCTTCCGGATGTTGTATATGCAACAAGTGAAGCAATACCGGAGAATGCAAGTCCGGCACCGGCACCAAGGTCCATGTTTCCGGAAATCATCAGGAACATTGCTGCAAATGCCAGCAGTATGGTCGGTGTACTCTGACGCAGTACACTGAGGATGTTACTGATCGTCAGGAAATTTGGACTGGCAATCGCGCTGATCACTACCATAATGAGCAGGATGATATAAATACCCCATTTATTAAAAAATACTGTAAAATTAAACTTTCCATCAGACTTATTCATTGTTTCTTTCCTCCTGTTGCATATTCCATAATCAGTTTCTGAGTCATTTCTTCTTTTCCTACCTGACCGGTAATCTTGCCCTCTGCCATAATGTAGATCCGGTCACACATACCGATCAGTTCCGGAAGTTCTGAAGATACCATGATAACAGTGGTTCCTTCTTCCAACATCTCTTTGATCAGACAGTATATTTCATATTTTGCACCAACATCAATTCCTCGTGTGGGTTCATCCAGGATAAGGATATCCGGTTCTGCCAGCAGCCACTTCGCAAGAACTGCTTTCTGCTGGTTACCACCACTTAAATTCTGTAAAAGTGTATTTTCATCTGGTGCTTTAATATTCAGTTTTTTGAAATAGTGATCTGTATATTTCTTTTCTTTGGCATGATTCAGAACACCATATTTACTGATCTTCTTCAAATTAGGAAGTGAAATATTATCTTTGATACTTCTGACTCCTACGATTCCATAACGGCGTCTGTCTTCGGAAACCATCGCGATTCCGTTATCCTTCGCCTGTGCAACATCTTTAATATGTATTTCTTTACCGTCCTTAATGATTCTTCCACTGTGAAGCGGATCAAGTCCGACGATCGCACGCATCACTTCTGTCCGTCCGGCTCCTACAAGACCTGCAAAACCTATGATTTCGCCCTTCTTTACGCTGAACGATACATCCTGAAAATAATGATTAGTCAGTCCTTCGACCTTAAAATATTCTTCGCCCGGATTTGTATGGATTTCCGGATAAACATTTTCAAGTGGTCTTCCTACCATTTTGGTTATAATGGTATCATTGTCGTATTCTGCTGCCGGTTTTGTCTCGATAACTGCACCATCTCTGATGATTGTAATATTATCAGCGATGCGGAAAATCTCATCCAGCTTGTGAGAGATATACAGGATTGTGATTCCTTTTGCTCTCAGCTCATCAATTTTTGCAAACAGACGGTCAACTTCCTGATTGGAAATAGAAGATGTCGGCTCGTCCATGATAATGATCTGTGCTCCGGAAGTCGTTGCCTTGATGATCTCAAGAATCTGCAGATCTGATACCGTAATATCTTTGATTTTTCTTTTCGGATCATAGTCCACGCCTTCTGCTTTCATGATGCTCACCGCATCATTATGAAGTTTCTTCCAGTCTACGACTCCTTTTGCTTTCTGTGGTTCTTTTCCCATGAAAAGATATTCTTCAATTGTAAACTCCGGAACAAAATTGAGTTCCTGATAGATCATTGCGATTCCAAGATCGGTCGCTTCCATCTGATTCTTGATGACTACCTGCTTACCATCAATGAAAATCTCACCGCTGTCCGGCTGGTAGATACCGTTTATGATCTTCATCATGGTGGATTTACCGGCACCATTTTCTCCCATAATGACATGTACCGTTCCCGGACAGACATCAAAGTTGATATCCGATAATGCTTTTACGCCCGGAAAACTTTTGGTTATATGTCGAAGGCTGATCTTATACTCCTGCATTATTTTCCTCCTGTTTCACTCAAGCATCATATTTTTCATCTGCTCATTTATCACAAACAGACACATGCCCTTCATTCCAACATCGTTTATGATTTTTCTTTCATATTTAAAAATCTCTATCTTTGTTTTTTCAAACCTGTGTAGTGGAAGTCTGCTTTTTGCATTTTCTCTGACCAGGTTAATAAATTCATCTGTATTCGGAATTTCATCTCCTATGATCACTTCTTCCGGATTGAACTGATTAATCAGGTTTGCAATGACCACTCCCAGTTTCTCTGCCACATCGTGATAGATGATCCTGGCGATCAGTTCTCCTGAATAATAAGCTTTGATAATGTCCCTTATATTACAGTCTGCTTTTAATTCAGGATTCGGATAGTACTTCAGAAGTTCTGCCCATCTTTTCTTCACAGCCCTTACTGAAATATATCCATTAATGCATCCCCGGTTTCCGCATTCACATTCCGGTCCGTTTACATCAATACTTACATGACCGAAATGACCAGCCCTGCCATTTTTTCCCTTAAGAACCACTCCGTTAAAGATCACTGCACAGTCAATGGAATATCCAACCATCAAAGTTACAAGTGTTTTAATCTTTTTCTTTTCAGCTTCCAGTCGATTCCACTCAAGGTAGCCGCTCATATTGGACATATTGTTTACATATACTTCCATGTCCAGCTCTCTGGTAAAATATTCTGTGATATACTTCTCCAGGCTTCCTTCAAGCCTTGACTGAAACTCGGGATCAACCGTTGTGATACTTCCTCCAATTACAACCCCTGCTCCTATGATCTGTTTATCTTTCCCGTAGGATTCTTTCATATTAAGGAATTGATCTCTGACCGTTTCCATCATTTCTTCAAAAGAACTTTCACTCTCCCAGAAAACTTTTTCTGCTTTTATACAGTTGGCATCCAGATCGTAAATTCCTACTGCATGATATTCACTGTTGATTCTGGCTACCAGAATTCTGGATTTGTCTGTATTCAGACACAGACCTTTTACCCGGCGTCCGTTCTTTCCTTCTATAAGTCCTGTTTCCAGTACGTAATCATTTTTTATAAGTTCATTAATGATGTTTGTGATCGTTGCCTGCTTAAGCCCTGTAAGCTCTGCAAGTTCAACTCTTGATATCACCTTTCTTTCTCTTATGAGGCGAAGGACCAGCAATCTGTTCTGATGCTGAATCACTTCATTGTTCTTGCCCTGCGTGTTTCCTTTCTTTACCATACTGCCATGCACCCCCTTGTTTCTTTAATTGGAACTAAGGTAATACATGCAACCGACCGTCGTTTGCTTTAAATTAATTCAATTAAGTTAACATTATAATATTTCAGTTTATTCGTTTTGTCAATATCATTATCTCTTTTTGTCGTTTTATAACATTTTCCTACGATAATTTTGTATATTTTTTACAATTGCATTATGTTTGCATATATCGTAAACTTAATTTAATTAATTTAGTTTAATAAAAGGTTGATACTATTTTATAAAATAATAAGAAAAGGAGAATGTATTATGGGATTAGTTACATTAAAAGACCTGCTTGCAACATCTATTAAAGAAAAATATGCAGTAGGAGGTTTCGTTACATTTGATTATTCTTCTACAGAAGCAATCATTAAAGCAGCCGAAAAGACCGGTGGCAAAGCAATCGTCATGGTTCCATGGGGAATGATCGCAGAAAGAGAACGCCGAGATGAATATCTGGCCATCACAGCTGACATGATTCGCAACTCCTCAGCTGACATTGCTCTTCATCTTGACCACGGTGCTAATTTTGAAGAAGTTATGCTGGCAATCCATGCAGGTTTTTCAAGTGTTATGTATGACGGCTCGGCCCTTCCATTTGATGAGAACATTGCCAATACAAAGAAGGTTGTAGAAGCAGCTCATGCATGCGGTGTCAGTGTCGAAGGAGAGATCGGTCATGTCGGCGGTGCCGAAGGCGGTGCTCTTATCTCCGGTGGTCTAACTGCTGACAGCAGTATGTACACAACTGTTGACGAAGCTGTTAAATTTTACGAGGAAACTGGTGTTGATGCACTTGCAGTCGCATTTGGTACTGTTCACGGAATCGTAAAAGGTACTCCAAAACTTGATCTGGAGCGTCTGGCAGCAATCCGCGATGCTCTTAATATTCCACTTGTTATGCATGGTGGATCCGGTCTCAGTGATGAAGCATTCCGCAGTGCCGTAGAAAATGGCGTCAACAAGATCAATTACTTTACTGAAATGTCCCTCACTGCAGCTAATTCAGCAAAAGAATTTCTTGCAGATGCAGGTGATAAACCAGTTCATATGATGGAAATTACCGGATATGCTTATGATAAGATGGAAAAACTCATTGAAAAACAGATCCGTCTCTTCCGTCTGGATAATCTTGAAAAATAATTTTTGCCTGATAACTTTTGATTGATAAATCCCCCCTCCACAAAAAAGGGCTGTACGACTGATTCGTACAGCTCCTTTTTTTGAGGAAAATATTTGTCATGGTATTTATGAGAGTATTTGTCATGGCATCTGACATACTTGCCTGTCTGGCATCTCAGGGGATCAGGATTACCTTGGATGCCTCCTGTTTTCTTGTCATTTCAAACCCTTTATGGTAATCTGCGAGTGGCATCTCACATGTGATCACCGGCTTCAGATCAAGCCTTCCGCTGCGAACCAGTGCAAGCGAATTTCTCCAGGAAACCTGGTTGTATCCCATATGACCGGTCAGCGTTATATTTTTAAGGGAAAGGCTGTTCAGGCTGTTGCCATATGGTGCTCCATTCAGTCCGATCCTTACGATAGTCCCCTCGGTCCTTACAACCTGAATGGCTGTCTCTGTCACGGATGGATGGCCAGCTGCATCAACAGCCAAAGCAACTCCGTCTTCTCCGGCAATTGCCTTGATCTTTCCGACCAGATCTTTCTCTTCATCTGTAGCAAGAAATACATCCGCTCCATAACCAAGCGCGATCTGTTCTCTTCTTGCTCTGTCCGAAGACATTCCGACTGCAATAACCTTCGACGCACCTGCCAGATGTGCCTGTGCGATCGACATCAGTCCTAAGGCACCTACACCAAAAACGACTGCGATCTCTCCGGATCTTAATCCTCCCTGCTGCACAACTGCATGATACCCATTTGCTGCCGGGTCCATCAGCGTTGCTTCCTGGAAACTGATATTCTCCGGAATCTTCCATAGACAGTTCGGATACAGACTCAGAAGTTTTCCTGGTATCCGGACATAACTGGTAAAACCGCCGTCCATGAAAACTCCCATTGTCTCTCTGTTTTCACAGGCTACGAAATTTCCCTGAGAGCAGGAACTGCAGTGTCCGCAGGCGTCTCCTGTATTTTCGGATACCACACGGTCACCGATTTTCCATCTGTCTGTTGCCTTAGGGCCTTTTTCGGCTACAACGCCAACAAATTCATGACCCATGACCAGTGGGGTTTTCCCCACTGGTTCCATGCTGCCATAATAAAAATGCAGGTCACTTCCACAGATTCCACAGGCTTTTACTTCGAGAAGAATGTCTTCCTCCCCAAGCTCCGGTTTTGGCACATCTCTGTATTCCACTTTTCCCTTTCCGCATAATACAACGGCTTTCATAGCTTCACCTCCGGATTTCTTTATTTTTCAGAAATACATACACCTTTCAGATAATCCGGATCTCTCATCTTCTTTAAGGTTGGAAGCAGATCATCCAGTGAATAGAATTTGTGTGTCAGTAATTTTTCAAACGGAATTTCTTTATGCTTTTTCAGAAGTCTGAATGCACGATCGAATGTCTTAGCTGAATTTACTACAACACTTGTGATCTTTGCATTCTTTTCAAAAACAATCTTAGGAATATTAATTGTAGATTCCGGTGTTCCAGGGAAGTTGATTGCATTTCCTACTTCAACATAGGTTCCTAATGTTCCAACCATCTGCATTGCCTCAATAGAAGAATTTACATGATTTGCACAGTTTAGAACAATTGTTGCACCACCACCGGTAAGCTCCTGAATCTTTTTGATTCTTTCCTCAGATGTCATTTCTTTTACATTCAGTGCAACATCAACTCCTGCGATTTCTTTTGCCATATCCAGTTTTTTCTGAACCATGTCATTGATGATCACCATATCAACACCCATATGTTTAAACAGCATTGCAGCAATAATACCAATTGGACCTGCACCAACAATCAGTACTTTTGAATTAGTAGAAAGTCCTTCCTGAAGTCCTCCACATTCTGTCATTGTCTGTTCAATTGCACGGACAGCAACTGCAACCGGATCCAGAAGAGCAGCTACATATGGTGGCATATCATCCGGAACTTTCCATACATATGTATGTGGGAAGATATATACATACTCACCAAAACCGCCTTTGAAATGAGGTCCTTTTTCAGGATCACAGTTCAGAATTTCCTGCTGTTCGCATGCCGGAGCACCATAGATCCATCCATGTTCGCATGCTCCGCAGACACCATTTCCAAATGTTCTGCAGCCATTACAGTGATTACATGTAATCCACGGAAAGACTGAGATTCTGTCACCGACCTGAAGATCTCCGTTCATGCAATATACAGACTCATTGGCTTTACTTCCCATCTTTACGATACGACCGCTGAATTCATGGCCCAGGCAGCTTTCCATGTGATGATCCTGTGTAACAAGATGTCCGTCAGATCCACAGATGCAGGCTGCTTCAATTTTAATCAGCATTCCATCTTCTTTGACTTCCGGAAGCTCATATTCTCTGACTTCAATATCATAGATATTTTTTAAAACTGCAAGTTTTGCTTTCTCCATTTTACTTTCTCCCTTCTACTTACAAAATCCTTTGTAATATTTTTATATCCGACTTAATTTACAGTGCTTTTCGCATAGGTATATAATTTTCTTTGTATTCTGTAAAACGCTGTGCGTAACGCTCTGCATTCTTCTTATCTGGTTCATAGATTTTTCCAACAGAAACCATACGGTCTGTTGCTTCTTTCATTGACTGATATGCACCGATTCCAACCGCTGCCATCACTGCAGATCCAACAGATGAAATCTCCAGATTTTCAGCAACTTCTACCGGCATACCAAACATATCTGCTTTTAACTGCATCCATTTAGCGGCTTTGCATCCACCACCGCCTGCGCGGACTGCACGAAAACGATCCGGATGAATCTTTGCATAATTTTCAATCGTCTGTTTCAGCTTATAGGTAATTCCCTCAATAATTGCCTGATAGATGTCATATTTTGTGTGTGACGCATTTAAATTAAAAAGCATCGCCTTGGAATCTTCAAGTCCCGGCAGATAAACCAGTCTGTTTTCACCATTAAATTCAATGTGTCCGTACAGATCATCAAACGGATTCTCACCTGCTCCGTATATGTTTTCCAGGAACCACTGAATGCTGGAGCCTGCAATACTTGCATCAAGAGATACATAATCTCCTTTAAGCGGTGCACGGAACATCATATTCCCATATACTGGAAAGTAATTGTGAAATTCATGATCCAGGAATTCCAGATGATCAAATGTCCCGGCGATATTGGCAATATATTCCGGTGTATCCACCGAAACGCCTGCTCCATACAATCCACACTCACTGTCATGTGCACCAAGAATAACCGGAACCGAATATGGCAGTTCTACATCCCCGTATCTGCTGATCTCGCCCAGAACAGAATCTGCACTTACAACCTTTCCAAGCTCCTCCTCACTGATATTCAGCTTTTCGAGAATTTCTGATGCCCAGCATCCTTTACGACTGTCATACATGGTCTTACGAGATGCGAGAGAATAATCATTTACAGCTTCCAGGCCCATTCTTGCATTAAAGAACTGCTGAATACTGAAATACTGAACCTTCTGTTTAAACAGTTCTTTTTCATGTTTCTGAAGCCACAGGATCTTGCCGCTCATACATCCCAGCTCAACCGGGCCACCTGTCAGTTCTATGTAACGGTCATTCCCTACGATTTTCTGAATCTCAGCAATCTCCTTCTGTGCCCTGCTGTCAAAAGCAGGGATCATCTCATAAAGTGCATTACCCTCGGCATCTGCAAGAATCGTACTGTCTCCGATATAAGAAAAAGTGATTGCCAGGATCCTGCTGCTGTCTTTGATTTTTTCAAGCACCTTGCCAAAAGATGCCACACTTCCGTTCCAGATCTCATACGGATCCATGGTCGTCCAGCCTTCTTTGGTGTGATGCCAGGCATATTTGTGTGATGCCTGGCTTACAATACTGCCGTTTGAAATATCAATGGCACATGTACGGACACTTGTCGTCCCCACATCATTTACCAGTATGATTTCTTTTAATCCAGCTTCTTTCATAATCTGCTTCCTCCATCAGCAGTTCTTGTTATTTCGTATTTTTATTTGAGATTTCTGACATTGCGCATTGCTTCGCCTTTAAAATAACGCTCTACATCATCTGCTGCCGCATCAAATGAGTTATAGCAGATGTTGCTGACATATCCTGCAATATGAGGAGTCAGTGTTACATTGTCCATGGAAAGGAACGGATGATCTGCCGGAAGTGGTTCTGTTTCAAATACATCAAGTGCTGCTCCGAGAATTTTTTTGCTCTGAAGAGCTTCTACAAGTGCTGCTTCATCTACCAGACCTGCACGTGCTGTATTGACAAAAATCGCTGTTGGCTTCATCTGATCAAACTGTTTCTTTCCAAACATCTTGCGGGTACTCTCAAGAAGTCTTGCATGCATGGAAACAATATCTGCATTTTTGAGAAGTTCTTCCTGAGAAACGCTGGTAACGCCACATTCTTCTGCAACTTCTGGTTTGATAAATGGATCGTATACAAGAATATCTACGCCAAATGGTTTCAGTCTCGCACTTACACGTCTTCCGATATCTCCGAATCCGATCAGACCTACGGTCTTTCCTTTGAGATTCTCCATATAATTTCCGTTATAAACATCTTCTGCTGTCAGCCATTTGCCGCCTGTTGCATTCAGACTCATGGTCACAACATTACGGGTCTGGGCAAGAATCATTGCAACTGTAAAATCAGCTACCGGCTCTGCTACACGTCCCGGTGCATTGACAACCGGAATTCCTCTCTCTGTGGCAACTTCAACATTTACATTTTCAATTCCACTTCTGAGTACTACGATCAATTTAAGATTCTTTGCCGCATCAATCACTTTTTTGCTGATGCCGCCAAAGTGTGTGATGATCACCTCAGCATCTTCTACTTCTTTGTACACGCTGTCCGGATAATCCTGCCATTCCGGTCCTTCTTTTTCCACTTTCATGATAAATCCGCCGAAATCATCAAACTGATAGCACGGATTTTCTGCATTATCGATTACTACCATCTCTGCATCATACTCTTTAAGAAAACTCATTCGTTTGCAGATATCCGGTGCGGTTACTTTTTCTTTATTTAATCCATTGTCTGTAAAAAATACTACTTTTCTCATGTCATTTTCTCCTTTTCAATTTTTTAGTCCAAATAGGGGTTCGTTGAATGTTTTTATACGCTTATACAGCTTTTTTGCGATTGATCAGTGCGATAACAGCTACTGCCACCAGAAGAATCACACCCTGAATCGTATTTTTAAGGAAAGTCGGTGCTCCGATCATTGTCATACCATTCGTGATCTCAGAAAGAAGAATTGCTGCCACGATCGTACCGAGTACATTAAATACACCCTGTTTCCAGAAAGTTGCTCCAAGGAACAGTGTACTCAGTGCACTGAGCAGAAGGTCAGATCCATAATACGGTGTTGCACCATTCAGCATAGAGCCCTGCATAATACCCGCAAAACAGGTAAATACGGAACAAAGCACAAAGCCAAGGATCTTGTATTTACTTACACTGATTCCAACATGCACACATGCCTTCGGGTTTACACCAACTGCATAAAGATTTTTTCCTGTAACTGTTTTTTCGATCAGGAACCAGGCAGCCGCACCTACAAGGATAAATGCGATCAGTGATAACGGAATCTTTCCGAATACATAACTCTGTCCCAATGTAGTAAAACATTCCGGCCAGTTGCTGGAATATACGTTTCCACCGTTGGAAAGATATTTTGCAAATCCGAGAAGAAGTGTCTGCATTCCAAGTGTTGCGATAAATGCCGGAACGCCAATTTTGACTGTGATGATACCATTTAATACACCGATACACATAACCAGCACAAAGGTAATGATCAATGCCACAAAATAATTATTTACTTTATCCGATGCCAGAATAACTGCCATAAAAATTGCACCAAGTGTCAGTTCTGAACCAGATGCAAAGTTGATTGATCCGGTAGCCATAACGATCGTAAGTCCGATTCCCATGATTCCAAGTACACATGTAGAGTTTACAATAGTAAGAAGATTGCTTGTCTTCAAGAATGCCGGCTCCATGACACCAAAGATGATCGCTACGATAATAACCGCCAGCAGGAGAAAGTATTTTGAAATTTCCAGTTTTTTCTTCATGATCGTCCTCCTTTTCCTACATAGCAACTTCCGGCAGAGCTTCCTTACGGATCACTGCAATGATACCTACGGCAATGATCAGAATTGCACCAAGAATTACATTTCTCATGAAGAAAGATGCTCCGATCATAACCAGACCATTGGAGATTACTGCCATAAGAACTGCTGCAATAAAGCATCCCGGAACATTGAACACACCAGGTTTCCAGAAAGTAGCTCCCAGATAAAGTGCTGCCATCGCGTTCATCAGGTTATCTGATCCCATTGTTGCTGTTACATTTCCTGCGATTGATGAATTGATGATTCCTGCCACACCACAAAGTACTCCACAAAGTACAAAGGCAATTGTTTTTTCTTTTGTGATACGGATACCAACATTGTTACATGCATTTGCATTGGAACCCACGGAGAAGATATATCTTCCGGTTCTTGTTCTGTCTACAAAGATCCATACAATAATGCCAAGTACTACAAAAATAATCGCTGCGATCGGGATTCCTGCCAGAGTATTATGTCCGATTGCTGTAAATGCCGGTGTCCAGTTTGATGAAAAATAATAGGTATTGTTGGTAAAATAGATCAGGATTCCTTCTACTGTCATAGCCAGACCATAGGTAGCAACAAAAGAAGGCATTTTGATTCTTACGATCAAAACCGAGTTCACAAATCCCATCAAAGCAGAAGCTGCAATCGCGATCAGTGCACAGACAAAATAGTTATTCCCTGCAAATCCTGCATCCATCAGTCTTCCTACTACAACAGCTGCAAGACTCAGCTGTGCACCGATTGAAAAGTCGATTTCTCCTGTAGCTGACGGAAAAAGAACTCCTAATGACATCAGCCCTACAATACTTGCAGTTTTCAGGATCTCCAGCATATTGCTCAGCTGGAAGAACTGGTTATTTTTCATTCCCATAAACAATCCGATCACGATTGTTGCCAGAAGAAGCGTATAATTTCCGATATTGATTTTTTTACTTCGCATTCTCGTTCCTCCTTATGGCAGATTCCAATAATTTGCTCTTATCAAACTCGTCTTTTCTGAATTCTCCTGAGACACTTCCTTCTGCAAAGATATAAATACGGTCACAGACAGTAATCAGCTCATCCAGTTCTGACGAAACAAATATGGCTGCATTTTCTTTGTTTTCAACAAAAGTTCTGATCTTCTGATAAACCTCAAATTTGGCTCCAATATCGATACCCTGTGTTGGCTCATCAAAGATCAGCATCCGCACTCCATCCAGTTCCATTGCTCTTCCGAGAATGATCTTCTGGATATTACCTCCGCTTAAACCTGTGATCAGCTGTCCCTGACTGCTGTACTTTGTGTTGTATTTTTTCAGAAGCTTTTCAGCGAACTTTACAACTTCTCCTCTTCGAATCTTGCCAAGTCCTTTGGAGGCATATTTCTTCCAGTACAGTGCACCAATGTTTTCAGTAATCGACATATCTCCAAAGATCGCATCTGCTCTCTTTTCAGGTGTCATGATCAGACCTTTTTCAATCATTTTCTCCGGAACCGGCTTACTGATGGTTTCTCCCATAAACTTAAAGGAGCCACCTTCCAGCTTACGATTTCCAAAAACAGCTTCTGCAAACTCTGTTCTGCCAGATCCAACAAGACCATAGAACCCTACAGCCTCTCCTTTATATACTTTTATTCCAAGGCGATGTTTCTTGCCGTCATATTCAAGTTCATCTACAGAAAGTACTGGTTCTTCGTTATAGCATCCGCTTTCCCTGACATCAATGACACTCTTGTCCTTCTGTCTCAGCATCGCACGGATACATTCATCCTGCGGCAGCTTGGACGCTTCCTCCGTCAGTATCTTCTTACCATCCGTCATAACTGTGATTCTGTCTGTGATCGAATAAACCTCGTCAATCTTATGAGAAATAAAAATAACAGAAATTCCGGTATCATCTACCAGTCTTCTTACAAATTTCAAAAATGGTTCGACTTCGCTTTCACCAAGAGACGCGGTCGGCTCATCCAGGATCAGAAACTTCGGATCGTTATAAAATGCTCTCATAATCTCAATCAGCTGCTGGGCACCTGCACCCAGTGTGTTCACCGGCACATCTAACGGTACATCGATTCCTACCATTTCACTGATTTTATCTGCTGTCTCTCTGATCTTCTTTTCATCCAGCAGTCCGTTTTTCATCGGCTCGTGTCCCAATGCGATATTCTGAGCTCCTGTAAGATGTCCAATCAGGTTTCTTTCCTGATAGATCATACCGATTCCTGCTGCAATTGATTCCGCTGTTGTCTTAAATTCTACTTTTTTTCCAAATACGGATACTTCACCTTCTGTCGGGTGATAAACACCGGTCAGAATCTTACATAAAGTACTTTTGCCTGCTCCGTTCTCTCCCAGGATCGAATGGATCTCCTGTTTTCTGATCTCCAGATTCACATCATCCAGAGCTTTTGTTCCGGGGAATACTTTGCTGACATGTTTTACTTCCAACGCTACATTATCCATTCCTTCACCCTCATTCCTCTCTGCGATTTATACAGTAAGTGCCAGGAACGGCAGATTACCATCCTGGCACCATGCTTTCTTGCTCTACTGCATTTTTACTGTTTATCTATCTTACGATTTCTTTATTATTCCGTAACGGTGTATGCACCTTCTCCATCTGTCCAGTTGTACCATGCATCTGCATCTTCCGGATCACCACCATAGTAATCAAATACTGCATGAATGCTTTCGCCTACATCCGGAACATTCTTCAGAGAAACAACCATACCTGTTTCATAGATTGCCGCCCCTTCTTCACTGATAAGGCATCCGTCATCACCAGGTTTCATTCCCTGTACCTGAAGTTCATCGATCAGTTCCATAATGTTGTGTGCATAAGCTTCAAATGGCTGTGCATAGCTGTATTTGAACGGAGTATCTTTTCGGATATAGGACCATGCCTGAGAACCACCATCAAGACCTGCACAGATTGTGTTTTCACCGTGTTCGTCACCGTTTTTGATGATTGCTTCTGCACATCCGATACCGATAATATCTGCTGCACCAATGATTACATCCAGGTCATCCCCGTATTTCTGAAGCCATGTCTCACCGAAATCAAATGCTGTCTGAGACGGGTTTGTGGAGTCACCCATATCTTCAGAAGCAAGGAGTTTGAAGTTCGGATACACTCCGTTCATCATACCTTCCATCGGATAAGTACGTTCAATCTGTGCCTGTACGGATTTTGCTGCGATCGTACCAACATTTGCATTCCATGTAGTATCACTTCCGATTGCATAGATCAGTTCCATTGCTGCAACACCATTCGGCATGGTTGCGTTTGCAAGAACACCCTCGACTACCTGATTATCAAGGTTGTAAACACCGATTCCTTTGGAACGTGCCTGCTGTACAAGATCAACTTTTGCATCCATGGAGCTGCAGTTTGCAATAAGGATCGCATCTACATTCTGTGTAATCAGGTTCTGGATACCATCACGTGTTTCCTGGTCTGTATCCCAGTTTACATCTACCAGTTTCCAGCCTCTGTGCTCTGCTTCGATCTCAACCTGTCTTACAGATCTCTGTGCGGATTCTGTATCGTTTCTTCCATGTACAAAACCTACTGTAAGCTGCTCTGTATTCTGTTTTAAATCCGGATATTCTGAATCTGCCATTACCGGGATCACGCTTGTCATTACCATTGTTGCTGCGAATGCTGCTGCAAGAATTTTCACTAATCTTTTTTTCATATCATTTCTCCTTGATTTTTCGAATATTTTTAACTGAGTTCTTCTGTTTTGAAAACTTTGATCTGGCGTTCAATAATTTCAACAACTGCTTTTTCTGCTGCTCCAAGAGCTTCCGGGAAATGCATCTTTCCATTCTTAGCCTGGATTGCATCACCCATTGCTTTGACTGCTGCCAGAGACATTTCTGTAAAGTAGTTGATCTTGTTGATTCCGTGAGCAACTACATTTTCATAATCAGACTGCTGAAGTCCGCTTCCTCCATGCATAACCAGCGGGATATCTACTGCTGCTCTGATCTCGTCCAGTCTCTGAAGGTCAAGTTTCGGTGTTCCTTTGTAAACTCCGTGAACAGTACCAATTGCAACGGCAAGTGCATCTACGTTTGTTTCTTTTACAAACTGTACAGCATCTTCCACTTTGGTATAGCAGCTTTCATCTGCAACTCCACCGTTGAAAGTAGCTTCTGCTCCGGCAACATGTCCGATTTCTGCTTCTACGGAAACACCGCATGCATGTGCTGCTTCTACCACTTTCTTTGTAAGTGCGATGTTCTCTTCATTTGGAAGAGCAGATCCGTCGATCATGACTCCTGAAAATCCGAAGTGGATTGCTTTCATAACTTCTTCAAAAGATGCACCATGATCCAGATGCAGACAGATCGGAACTTTTGCTTCTTTGATTCTCTGAACAAGGTATGTGTAGAATTCTTCGTCATAACGACTGCCAAATGCAAATCCAGGAACCATCATGATAACTGGTTTATTCTGGTTTTCTGCCGCTTCGATGATGTACTCTGCAAATGGATGTTCGGTTGTGTCAAATGCTCCTACTGCGTATCCTTTTTCTACAGTATCTTTCAGAATTTCTTTTAATGTAACTAACATGCTTCTCTTTCTCCTTTTCTCTTACTTGTCCTATTATGCTTCTTTTATTTTTCTCTTCTTTGTTTCTTCTCGTATATAAATGCGCGCACTGCTTAGCTGATGATTAATTAAATACTCGGGGCAAATAAAAAAGCCGCTCAAACAGAAGTCAGTTCTTCTGTTTAAACGGCAATCATAACCATTTATTTCGTGCCAGCCATAAGCACTAAATTTATTTAATTAATTTAACATTATAATAGCAGAGGATTCCATATTCGTCAATATCGTAAATAATCACATATTTTCGAGTCGTTTTTTGGTTATTTTGCAAAAATATTTGATGTCTTTATTGTCATGCTTGCGATTGCACCATTCCAGTTACTTAATTCCAGCTCCGTCTTAAAATCATGTTGAATAATATTTTTCAAAAGAGACAGCCCCAGACTGTTTTCTCTCCGGAGACTTTTATCCGGAAAACCTTTGCCTCTGTCCGATACCGTCAGCTGTATCTTGTCATTTTCCTTTTTGCAGATAATCCTTATCCTGCAGATACCGTCTTCACTTTTGCCATATTTCACACAGTTATTCACCAGTTCATTCACAACAATCGCAAAATTTGTTGCCTTATAGTACGGAAAGATCAGATTGTCAATATCCATAGATACATGAAACTGTTCTCCCTGATAAAAACCGGCAATTGTTTCGATGATTTCTCTGATATTGACCGTATTGCTATCCATGTCATTTCTGGACATGAGTTCATGAATGGCAGCGATTGATTTTATTTCAGAAATTGTCTTGTCGATTACCTCATCAATGTCAATATCTTTTTTGGATGCATAGAACATCTTCTGCAGTGTCAGAGTACTTACGACCAGCTGAAGACTGTTTTTGATCCTGTGATGACTTTCCTGAAGCAATGTGGATTTCCCGATTAATCTGGTTCGCTCTACTGCCATTTCCAGCTCTTTCCGAAGAGTCTTCATAACCAGATAATCCTGTTTTGTATAAATGTAATGCTCCCGGAATAAAAGACAGATATGGATCTGCACATACTTCTCAACCATAAATGAATTGATCATGACTGTATTATACGCAAGTTCTCCCTGAAAAAGCTCTCCAAACCGTTCTTTCTCATAATACTCACACTGAAAACCTTTCAGCTCTTTATTCCGGATAATCTCCGGTCTCAAACTCTGCTGCTGTCTTTCTTCTTTACTGAGACTGCTGATATATTCCCCTGTCTGCGTATCATAAAGATAGATATCCATACGGTCAGCAGACGTATACTGACATCCATATTTCTGAAATTCTGCAAAAATCTGCTCAATTTCCTGCGTCATAGTAGAGATTTCACTTACATCGGACAGAAAATCAACAAACTTCTCAGAAATTGCCATGTCTTCTTCTTCCTGGTGCATGCTTCTCCATCCATTATTCCTGCGCAGGATCTCTCGCGGATTTTTCTTGAGTTCCCCTGCAAAAATTCGGTCACGTATTCTTTTTTCATTAAAAAGAATAATCTCATCCGCACCAAAAAAGCAGTGTTCCACGTTATTCGTCAGAAGAATGACCATTCTTCTCTCCAGAAGGATTCTGTTCAGCATATGCTCAAATATTTTTCTCTTATGGTATGTCAGAATACTGTAAGTATTCTCCAGGATAAATACCTTTCTCCCAAGAAAATATCCCCGCAGAAGTTCAATCAGAATCTGTTCTCCCGGCTCTATGGTACGGACTTTTTTCTTCAGATCAAGCTTCCAGTTCAGCTCTGCCAGAATCTGTTTCATTTCGCAGACTTTCTCTTTTCTTCGAAGGGTTCCGATCTGACCAATCAGAATATTATCTGTGACACTTAACGTGTCAAACAGTTCGTTCTCAAGAGAAAGGAAATAGATCTCCTCCTCCGAAAATCCTTCCAATTCGAAACTTCCCTCCTGAATCTGTGCATCTCCCTCAAAATATTTTCTGAAAAAGCCCAGATCTGACATATTATCACCCAGAAGAGCATAGTATTTCCCTCCATCAAAAGATACGGAACTTTTTTTCATGATTACATGATCTTCAATTTTCAGTGTCAGCTTTATCATAGATCAGTCTCCCAACAATTCTTCCATTCTGATGATTTCCTGTGCCACTTTGACCAGTTTTATATTCTTGTCTCTGCTTTTTTTCTGCAAAAATTTCATAGCATCTTCCTCTGAGATGTCGCGCTGACGCATGAGGATTCCCTTGGCCTTTTCTATATATTTCCGGTCTTCCAACGCTTTTTTGCTGGATTCCACCTCTGTTTTTAAGGCCTCATATTCCTCATATTTCTTTACAGCAATCTCTACCGCTGCCATAATCTGGTTTTCATCGATCGGCTTCATAAGATAGGCAGATACACCGAGTTTTCCGGCTTTTTCTACCAGATCTTTTTTAAAATATCCTGTGATCATAATAGCCGGTACAGAATACTCTGCATTTATCTTTTTAAGCATCGTAAGTCCGTTCATCTCCGGCATATTTAAATCGGTCAGAATCAGTCCCGGCCTCAGTTCCAGAATCTTATCGAGTGCCGTTTTGCCATCCTCCGCTTCTCCGCATACTTCGTATCCATTTTTCTCGAGTATCATCCGGATTGTCATTCGAATGATCACATCATCCTCTGCAATAAAAACTTTTCTTTTGTTTGCCCCACACATTCCTTTTCACCCAATACACACAACATCTTTCCTGTAAATCCAAAAAGGGAGAAAAACCCTGTGACCTTTCTCCCCTTACCTCTGTAGCTTCTTTTTATGCTATAACATCCCTGAATGTTTCCAGGTTTGTCCTTACCTGTTCAAAATGAACCATCTGTCGGTCAACTTCTACTAATGTCAACGGTATATTTTCTTTCTCACAAACTTTTTTGATCAGTGCATAATCAAATTCTTCCGGATCACAGAATTTTGTCAGTACGACAATGATTCCTTTTGCTTTACGCTCTTTTGCGGTGTCAATCATCCACTGAATTCTCGGTTTCTTTCGATTGTAAAGCACAGAACAGTTATCCATCTGTGCAAACTTCTCTGCCAGTGCCTGTAAAGCGTCAGAAGCCTCCGGCACATCTGTTCTGTACTGTCTGGACTGTGCAGCCACATCATCTGCTACAATATGCATATTCAGTTCATCCAAAATCTCATTGAATCCCTGACTGTCTGTCAGAATTCCGGATACGAGTACCGGAATCTTCTCTTCACCCGGTTGTTCTGTACCAAGTTCTGCAAGAAACTGTTCCATAAGTTCCGTATGCTCTTCTTTGAGCATAAAGAACGCACTCTTAAAAAGATCACTTCTCTGTGCTGCAGTAATCTCCGGATGTTCCGCAAGTGCTTTTTCCAACCGTCTCATCACTTTGTTATGACGGATATAAACTGCATTAGATCTCTGCAGATTCTCCATCGAGAATTCTGCTCCTGTCTTTTCCAGATTTCTGATCACTCTTTCATAACCGGCTTTTGTATAGGCAATGCCGTACTCCGGTTTACGGTTCTGCGGATATGTCATCGGTATGAATGGAATGTCTTTTACTGCATATTTCCAGTTTTCTCCAAGACCTTTTAATGTATCACAGAGGGACGGAATCACGATGGCACTTGCTCCTTCGTATGCACCTTTGATTCCAAGCTCCAGGATCGTCTGTACGATTGAGCACAAAAATGCCGGACAGTATTCTTTCGCACGATTTACTTCCATGTCTGCTCCCCATGCTCCCATAGGCACAAATCCCATGGAATGGATCAGCTCTTCCGGCGTATAGACCGGTGCTGTCAGGACAACCTTTTTTCCCTGTTTCAGATATTCCTCCATCTGTCTGCGTGGAGAAACAGCAATATCATGAACTTTATTTAAAATATCATTCAGCATTTTTCTTCTCCCTTCTCCACTTTGTTGGCTTCCATAATCTCAGTGAGACCCTGTACACGAGTATCATACTGTGCTTCTGAGAAGTTACGCGGGTCTGCCTGATCTCCGTCAAAACTTGTTACCGGAATATTGCAGACCTCTCCAATCTGACGGCTCATCTCATACATAAATCCACTCCAGAGCTTGCAGGAACGATTCGTATGTACCAGAAGTCCCTCAACATGATTGTCTTTGACAAGTTTGATTCTCTTATCACGACTCTTCTCAAGATTGATCGCATTGGGAACCTGACAGTATGCTTTGATCATTTCTTCGAAATTATGATATTCAAATCCAAATGCATCTGCATAGATTGTTGTAACCATATTGATTCCACGGTCACGCATACCTCTTGATGTCACACGCAGATATGGCCAGCATGCAATTCCTTCAAACATGATTCTGTATTTTTCTTCACCACGGAAAGTACTGGTTCCTTTGACATGGTTCTCTTCATATTCTTTCAGAAGCAGTTCCATTGCCTCTGCTGCCTTCTTCTTTCCTCTGGCTGTAACCATGACAGCCATATGATTCAGAAGGTCAAATCCATTAAACGGTGATGGTGTGTATTTCGCACAGCTGGTCGCCTTCAGCCATGCCTGACTGGAACGGCAGCTATATTCCTGCACCTCTTTGAATTTCTCATCTGACCATTTCTTTCCTGTAATCTCTTCCAGCTGATGAACCGCATCCCAGAACTGACCGGTAACATAATCTACCTCTGCCTGTGATACTTCGTAATCCGGATTGAGCGGAATATCGATCATAATGAGCGGCACATTCAGCTCTTCTGCCAGATTCTCATACCATTTGATCATACAGGAACAGATATTACTGCAACACAGAAGCACATCCGGCATTGCCACATCCTGCTCCGGACATGATTTCAGTTTGGCATAAGCCATGCTGATTCTTGCATATGCACAGATATCATTAGAATATCCATCTGCTTCTGCAACTTCACACATTCTCTCTCCGGCTCCACGTGCAGCAATTCCTGCCGCCTGGTTTTCCGGATAAACAGTAGCAATCCCAAGGGTTTCCGGAATTTCAACCGGGAAGTTGCTGGATACCCACGCAACCGGTTCTCCGTTTTTTTTGGCTTCGATTGCCTCAGCATATGCATCTGCTGCAATTTTTCCTAATTTATATTTTGCAGAGTTCACATCTACAGGTCGTCTCTGCTTTTTTACTTCCTCTGCCATTACTTTCCTCCATCTTTCTCTTTTACCTGTTTACAGGCATATAAAGCGGCTCCAAGTGCTCCAAAATACTGAGCATCTTCGCTGCACTGAATCGTCACTCCCAGATTTTTCTCAAGGCTTTTTCTGACTGCACTGTTACGTGCCACTCCACCGGACAGACAGACCGTCTCTTTTGCTCCGACTCTCCTTGCAAGCGTGCTGACTTTTGCGCCAACACTTTCACAGATTCCGGCAATGAGATTCTCCATACGAACTCCGGCTGCCATCTGACTGATCACTTCTGATTCAGCAAATACTGTACATGTATTGGAAATTCGAACAACCTCATCTGCATCCGCTGCATATCTTCCCATATCATTGATGTCAATTTGCAGAATCTGTGCCATCACATCAAGAAACCGTCCCGTACCGGCTGCACATTTATCGTTCATAACAAAGTTTGCCATTTTACCATCCGGTGTGAGAGAAATGACTTTAGAATCCTGACCACCGATGTCTATCACTGTCCGAAGCTCCGGGTAAATAAATTTTCCGCCAAGTGCATGACAGGTAAGTTCGCTGACTTCTTTGTCTGCTCCTTCGAATTTCTTTCTTCCGTATCCTGTAACGACTGTAAAATCCATATCATCCATGGTCAGTCCCGAATTTTCGAAAAGAACAGCAAGAGCCTTTGCAGGCCCCTCTGTTCCCATACCGCCACGTTTCAGGCTTTTTGCAATGATTTCACTGCCGTCTTTCAGAATGACACTCTTTGAAGTTGTTGAACCTATATCAATCCCAAGTGTGTACATATCTTTTTCTTCTTTCTTTGTATCCTTCTTTGAATCTTATGCCTTCATTGCTTTTATGGATTCAATCAGTTCCGGTACTACCTTGAACAGATCTCCTGTGATTCCATAATCTGCGATTTCAAAGATCGGTGCATTTTCGTTTTTATTTACCGCGATAATGCATTCAGAATCCTGCATTCCAGCTTTGTGCTGAATCGCACCGGAAATTCCGAGTGCTACATATACCTTTGGATGAACTGTTTTACCAGTCTGTCCTACCTGATGATCTGCTCCGATCCATCCGGCATCAACTGCTGCTCTGGACGCACCTACAACACCATTTCCAAGGATATCTGCAAGTTCCTGTGCAAGTTTCAGACCTTTTTCTACATCTTTTGCAATTCCGCCGCCGACTGCTACGATCGCATCTGCACCAATCAGATCTACTAATTTTTTCGCTGTTTTTTCTACGCTGAGTACTTCTGTACGGATATCTTCTGCTTTGAGAGTCAGTTCCGGATGAAGAATCTCAACTTTCTTTGCCAGTTCCGGAGCAAACGTTCTTCTCTTCATAACACCCGGACGAACTGTTGCCATTGCCGGACGGAATCTCGGGCATACGATCGTTGCCATCAGATGTCCTCCGAATGCAGGACGAGTCATTTTGAGATTTTTGTTTACATCGAATTTTGCATTTTCAAACTTGGTATTTTCCACATCTACAGATGAACCTGTACGAAGGAATTCAATATATCCATTCAGGTCTACATCCAGATGTGTACAGTCGGCACATAATCCTGTGTGCAGACGTGCTGCACATCTCGGTGCCAGATCTCTTCCGATATTAGAAGCTCCAACCAGAAGGATCTCCGGTTTAAATTCTTTCACCGCATCACAGATTACCTTTGTATATGCATCTGTTGTATAGTTTTTGAGCATTGGACTGTTGTAGACATATACTCTGTCGGCACCATATCCTCCCAGTTCGTTTGCAAGTCCATCCACGTCATCTCCCAGGAGGATTCCACAAAGATCTACTCCCAGTTCATCTGCAAGTTTTCTTCCTTCAGAAATTAATTCAAATGTAGTAGGCATCATTTCTCCCTGACGCTGTTCGCAGAAGACCCACACATTTTTGAATGCTTCAATATCAGCACTGTTAAACTTCTCTGCCATTTTCTCTCCTCCTTAAATGATGTGTTTTCCTGCCAGGATGCCTGCCAGTTTATCTGTTGTTTCTTTTCCTTCACCTTCCAGCATCATACCGGCACCTTTTCTCGGTGGTGTGAAAGATTTGTAAATATTGGTAGGAGATCCTTTCAGACCGATTGTTGTGGCATCGATCAGTGCATGGTCTTTCAGTGTATCATATGTCATAACAGTAAGCGGAACATCAAAGCATTTCTCGATTCCGGCAACACTCATATAACGTGGCTCATTCAATTCTTTGATACAGGTAATAAGGCAAGGTGTCTGAACTTTTACCATCATATATCCATCTTCAAGGATTCTCTTTACCAGTAGAGAATCTCCGTCTTTTTTAATTTCTCCTGCATAGGAAACCTGCGGAATATTGAGTTTTTCTGCGATCTGAGGTCCGACCTGTGCAGTATCACCGTCGATTGCCTGACGTCCGGAGAAGATAATGTCATCTTCTTCAATTCCATATGTATCGATTGCAGCTGCAAGGATCTGTGAAGTCGCATAAGTATCAGATCCGCCGAATTCTCTTGCAGTTACAAGAATTCCTTCATCTACACCCATGGCAATCAGTTCTCTGAGCATGCTTTCTGCCTGCGGAGGTCCCATCGTGATCGCTGCTACTTTGCATCCGGTCTCGTCTTTGATCTTGAGTGCTGCTTCTACTGCATTCATATCATCCGGGTTGATGATGGACTGCATAGATGCTCTGTTTAAGGTGCCATCCGGTTTTACTGCAACTTTGCCTGAAGTATCCGGAACCTGTTTTACTGTAACGATTATTTTCATTTCCATTTACCTCCTTAATCTCTGAGCAGCTGACCGGAAATAACCATCTGCTGAACCTGACTTGTTCCTTCATAAATTGTACAGATACGTGCATCACGATACAGACGCTCAACCTTGTACTCTTTGATATATCCATATCCGCCATGGATCTGCACTGCTTTATATGCACATCTGTTTGCTGCTTCTGCTGCAAAATATTTTGCAATGGAGCATGCTTTTGTTGCATCCTGATTGTTATCTTTTAAAACTGCTGCATGATATACCAACTGACGTGCAGCTTCTACATCTGCCGCCATTTCAGCGATCATAAAGCTGATTCCCTGGAAATCTGCGATCGGGCGTCCGAACTGTTTACGCTCTTTTGCATATTTAACAGATTCATCCAGACAGGACTGTGCGATTCCAAGTGCCTGTGCAGCCACACCAAGACGTCCACCATCCAGTGTCTTCATCGCATAGGCAAATCCTTTATGAAGTGGTCCTACCAGACAGTCTGCCGGTACTCTTACATCTTCCAGTACAACATCACTGGTAGGATAACCGTTAATACCCATCTTTCTCTCATGTGCACCAAGTGATACACCAGGAAGTTTCATGTCAACGATAAACATGGAAATTCCTTTGGAGCCTTTGGACTGAAGATCTGTACGGGCAAATATGATTGCCCAGTCTGCCATAGGAGCACCGGAGATAAAGCATTTTCGTCCATTAAGAACATATTCATCACCATCCAGAACTGCGGTCGTTGTTGTTCCGCCTGCATCTGATCCGGCACCCGGCTCTGTCAGGGCAAATGCCAGAATCTTTTCACCACTTGCGATCTGTGGAAGATATTTCTTCTTCTGCTCCAGATTTCCTGCCAGCATCAGCGGTCCGCCACCGAGAGAGTTGGATGTGTTTGCATAAATGCACAATGCTGCATCCACACGGGCAAGTTCTTCGTTCATGAGTACATAGGTAAGATTATCTGCACCAGAACCACCATATTCTTCCGGAATCTTGACACCCATAAATCCATATTTTGCCATTTTGTGATGAAGTTCCCAGTTAAACTCACCGGTCTCGTCCAGCTTGTCCTGAATTTCTTTGGTAAATTCAGTCTCTGCAAACTGTCTGAACAGTTTTTGCTGCATTAAATGTTTTTTATCTAAAATCATTGCCTTTCCTCTCTTTCTCTGTTCTTGTTTTTTATTCCTGCGGACCTTTCCATATAGGTTCTGCCGTATAAACTTTTTCTTTTTCTTCGCCGTTCAGTACTCTGATCGCACCACTGGCCATTGCTTCCATTTCAAATTCTCCCGGATATGCATAAACAGGAGCAAGATAACTGCAGCTCTCTTTGATCTTGCATACCAGATCTTCGGAATACACAAGACCACCACCAAGCAGAATTGCATCCACATCGCCTTTTAAGACAGATGCCATGGCACCGATATATTTTGTGATCTGGTAGATCATTGCATCCCAAACAAGCTCTGCATATTTATCTCCATTTTCGATTTTTTTCAGAACTTCTCTTGCATCACTGGTATCCAGGTGGCTTACCAGGCCTCCGTTCTTCAAGCACAGCTGTTTGACAGAACCGCCACCCTCTGCACTGCAGAGTTTAATTGTTTCTGACACCGGTACTTCACCGCATCTGGTCGGAGCCATCGGACCTTCTCCTGTGACAATATCATTGCCATCGATCATACGTCCTTTGTGATGTGCCGAAATAGAAATTCCACCGCCGATATGGCATACAATATAGTTGCAATCCTCGTATTTCACACCCATAAGTTTGGAATGACGAATTGCGGTCTCTTTCAGATTCAGAGAATGCAGATGACTCTGTCTGTATACTCCTTTGATTCCTGTAATACGTGCAATCGGTTCATATTCATCTACATCCGGAGGATTTACCGCAAATACCGGGCAATGAAATTCTTCAGCAAACGCTGTAGCGATCGGAATTCCGAGCTGTGCCGGATGTATAACGCCATTAGCACCTCTTCTTGCATGATCCAGCATCAATTCATTGGCACGGTAAGTTCCGCCTTCTACCGGCATCAGACCACCGCCTCTTCCTACACATGCGTCAATATTTTCCAGTTTAATTCCTGCTGTTTTTAATTCTTTGTTGATCGTATCCACACGATATGGAAGCTGATCCATAATATCTGTAAATTTATTCAGTTCTTCTGCATCATGGCTGACATTGGAACTGAAAATCTTTTTTTCTCCTTCAAAAAGTCCCACTTTTGTAGATGTAGAACCAGGATTTACAACGAAAATACGATAATCTTTCATCTGGCTCACTCCTTTACTGAGGCCATATAAACTGCCAGAGCCAGTGTGTTCTTCTTTGTCTCCGCTGAATCTGCTCTCGAGCAGAACACGACCGGTGCACTGGTACCTGCAATAATGCCTCCTGTTTTCATCTCTGCAAAAAGCATCAGTGCTTTGTACAGGACATTTCCTACTTCTATAGAAGGAACAAGAAGAATATCTGCTTTACCGGCAACCGGATGTTCATATCCTTTTTCAATTGCAGCCTCTTCGGACATTGCAAGATCAAAAGAAATCGGTCCGGCAACTTCACATCCTTTTATCTTTCCAAGTTTATTCATGGTCTCCAGTTCTGCACCGTCACAGGAAGAAGCCATTTTTTTATTTAAAGTCTCCGCTGCACTTAAAGCTGCAACTTTTGGGATCTCAATTCCAAATTTATGTGCAGTTTCCACTGCATTATTTAAAATTTTAATTTTTGTATCCAGATCAGGCAGTGGTGTGATTGCCAGATCTGTAATAAAGTTAAGTTTTTTTACTTTTTCCAGCTCTACAACTGCGATTGCTGAAATAATGCTGCCTTCTTTTCTCAGACCATATTCTCTGTTCAGTACTTCTCTCAAAAATGTTGAAGAACCCATCAGACCTTTCATCACAACATCTGCTTTTTTCTCATGAACCATTTTAACAGCGGTTGCTGCTGCCTGCTGTTCCTCTTCTACATCAATAATTTCATAAGGACTAAGGTCAATACCTTCTTCCTCTGCAATTTTCTTAATTTTTTCCGCAGAGCCAATCAGTATGGCATCTGCATAGCCTTCACTATGTGCTCCTTCTATTGCGTGGAGTACATGAGCGTCTGCTGCCTGTGCAACTGCAACTTTTTTTGGTGCCTCTTCTTTGATCAGCTGATATACTTCATCTATTGAACGAATCATTTTTTCCTCCATCTACTGTCTGCCATACCGTATTTTTACTAAAAAATACGGGCTGTCGGTCGTTATAAATGAATCATTGGCAGAAAATTCAACTATGGCTTATCCGACAGCCCTGTATTTAGCTAAATGAATCTATACCCTTATACCGGGAATCCCATTCCATCTGCCATTGCAAATCTTCTGCGACGTGCAAATGATGTCGGGTTGGTTACACCTTCACCGGTAGGTGTAGCTGTAGTAGGTGTATCTGTTCCTTCTCCGCCGTTTCCATAAGCAGCCATTGTAGAACCATTGTTTACGCATACAGTTGTGTTGATTCTCTTGGCAAATTCTGTTGCATGATATAAGTCTTTTGTCCAGATGGATGAGGAATGATGGCATCCATGTTCTGCTGCTACAGCTCTCTGGCATGCTTCTTCAAAATCTTTACATTTTACGATTGGCATAATTGGCATCATCTGCTCTGTCTGTACAAATGGATCTTCATTTTCTGCTTCGTAGAATGCCAGTCTTGGATCACCCTCTACCGGAATATCAGCAGCTTTCAGAAGTACATTACAGTTTCTTCCGACAAATTTTTTGTTCGGTGAATATGCTTCCGGAGCTCCTTCCGGATTCTTGTTCAGGCAAACCTCAACAACTTTTGCAGCCTGCTCTTTTGTAAGTTTTACATGTCCGAGTGCTTCAAATTCTTTGAGGAAATCTTCGTAAACATCCTCTACTACGAAAAGCTCTTTTTCAGCGATACAGAAGATGTTATTATTGAAAGATGCACAGTTTGTAATCTGCTGAGCTGCTTTTTTAAGATCTGCTGAAGAATCAATTACACATGGCGGGTTTCCTGGGCCAGCTGCGATTACTCTCTTTCCGGATGCCATTAAGGTTCTTACCATTGCCGGTCCGCCTGTACCGGAAATCAATCTGATTGCTGGATAATTAACAATTGTTGCAAGTGTATCCATGGTCGGTTTTCCAGGCATTGTATAAAGATCTTCCGGACCTCCGGCATCTACGATTGCACTGTTGATCATATCAACAACAATCTTTGCGGTTTCTACACCAGCCGGGTGAACATTAAATACTACAGAGTTTCCTACTGCCAGGTTGCATACTGCATTTCCCATTAATGTGGAAGCTACATTTGTTACAGGTGTTACAGCTCCAACTACACCAAACGGTGCATATACATCAAGTGTGACTCCTTTAGATCCTGTCATAACTGTTGTCGGAACTGCTTTTGTATCCGGAAGGTTTGTAATATTTCCCATTAACTGTGCATGTTTATCTTCACATCTTCCATAGCAGGTTTCTTCCCATTCCTGTTTCGCAAGTGCATCTACTCTGTCCAGAGCATATTTTTTTATGTTTTCGATCATGCGCTGTCTGTCATCGATCGTATATTTCTCCATCAATTCTTTCTGTGCTTTTTCTGCGGCTTCACAAGCTTCTTCTGCTGTTGCAAAAACACCCTTATACATTTCACTCATGTTTTTCTTCCATCCTTTCAAAGATTTGTTTTTAATTCCTTATTGTCAGTGATATTTCTTATATTGCAGCTGCTTTATATCTTGATTATAGGGTGTCCATTGTGATTTGAGAAATAATGGTCGCGTATGTCATTATGCAGAAAATGTATTCGAGGATACAAAAAACAGCCTAATAATCTTTCAATTATCAGACTGTTCGTATTTTTTCTTTATTATTCTGTTATTTCGCTTTTTATTGCACAAAATTATCTTTTCATCGCTGTTTTCTGTATGATGCTATTCAAAAATCGAATAACGGCCGCTTTTAGCGTATTCTGTAATGTAATCTACAAACTTCATGACAATACCATCCTGAATCTCTTTCTTGCGCCAGAGCATTGTGATATTGGTCTCTGTATTCTCAATCTGCACTTCCACCAGATGAGGCAGATGGAACGGCAGTGAAAAAGAATCCGTCAGAAGAATCTCATCATCATTCTGTATATTTACTGCACCTTCCAGTGCAAAATCACAGTATCTGCTGATCACCGGTGCATAATCCAGTTCTCTGAACCACTGTTCCATACGTTTATTGTAGTAGGAATCTTTTTCCCATTTTGGAACCATCAGTTTCTGATCTTTCAGATCATCAAAGGACAATTTTCTCTTGCAGCTGAGTGGATTGGTTCTGAGCATAAATGCCTTCATCGGCGCAGACAGTACAACGCAATGATTCAATTCATCATTTCTTCCATTCACGTTGATATCAAAGTCACTGGTAAACATAACATCGACTCTGTTTTCAAGCAAATACTGAATACCTACCATATGTTCACTGTCTTTGTATTCAATATGAGCACCGGATTCTTCTTTGAAATTCTGAATAGAAGGTGCCAGTATCCGACTTATGTTTGTTCGCAGCGGAAATGTGATTCTGAGTTTTGCTCCGATTCCATCCTGCAGTTCATGTCCAATCTGAATATTTCGATACAATTCGCAGAGTACTTCCTGGAAACAGTCATGAATGACTTTTCCGGCCGGAGTTACCTGCATACGATTGGAACGCTTGTAAAACAAAGTCAGCCCAAGTGTTTTTTCCAGTGCATCGATACTCCTGCTGACCGTTGGCTGTGTTACATTACAAATATTTGCTGTACGTGTATAATTCAGTTCATTCGCAGCTGTAATAAAAATCTGCATCTGCAAAATACTGATTTCTTCCAGATTAATCTGTTTCACAATAATCCCTCCTGTCTGTATATTATACAATTCCAAGGGCTTCTTTTGCAAGTTCATCTACCATGTCATTATATTTATTGTTGGAATGACCTTTTACTTTACGAAATTCGATCTGTACTTTTTTCTTTGCCTTCTGATAAAAATCACGATAGGCGATTGTTCCGGCTTTGTTTGCTTTCCAATCACCGTTGCACCAGCTCGCGATTCCCTGATAATCATGATATATAATAATAGAAGGAATTTTGTGATCCAGTGCATACTGCATCGCGGCTTCGCTTCCTTTGATCTCACCTGCTACATTTCGCATCTGTGCAAGCTCCGGGTCTGTCATCTTCTGAGAAAATTTTTCCTCTTTTCCATTGATCAGGACGACCATACCATAGGAAAATTCTTTTGTTCCCGCATAGTAACTTCCATCTACATAAATTTCGACTGCGTCGGAATCTCCGTTCCGGACATCACCGGAAGCTCCTGAATCTGCCATATTTGCCGCTGAATCGCCACCTATTTGCCTGCTCGCCGCAGCTTCAGCATCGATTCCCAGATACTCTTTCGCTTCCGCCTCCGTTCCAAAGCTTTTGTATATTGCTCCGGGATATCCCATTACCTGTTTCCTACAGTCGTCCCAGGTAAGGAACATACCGGTCTTTCTGCCCTGTTTTACTGCATAAAATTTTTTCTTAGCCATGCCGCCTCCTGTATATTTGATATCTCTATTATACCTGTCCGGAAAAAAAACTCAACAAAAAAGAAGACCACTCCGTCTCCGAAATAATCCTCTTTTCATTACATGATCCAGTCTGAATCAAATACAGTCAAAAAATTATTCAGTAACTGCAATTGCTTCTACTTCACACAAAACGTTTTTCGGAAGCTGTTTAACAGCAACACAAGAACGAGCCGGTTTACTTGTGAAGTATTTCTCATAAACTGCATTGAAGGCTGCGAAATCAGCCATGTCAGCAAGAAAACATGTTGTCTTTACAACGTTGTCAAATGTAAGGCCTGCTTCTTCAAGGATAGCGCCTACATTTTTGCAAGACTGCTCTGCCTGAGTCTCGATCTTGTCACCTGCAACTTCACCTGTTGCCGGATCAACCGGGATCTGACCTGATGCAAATACAAAGTTTCCTACAACTTTAGCCTGAGAATATGGTCCGATTGCTGCCGGAGCCTTTTTTGTTTCAAGAGTTTTCATGATTAGTCCTCCATTTTTCGTTTTTCTCATCTTAGCACTGATCTTCAGCACAGTCAATGCAGGTTCTGATGAATATCCGCAAATTTTCTTTACTTATATGTTTTCAGTGGCTTTCCGCCAAAACATACCTTTTGTATCAGTTCTGCACCACGTTCCAATTCCTCTTTTTTATATCAGTTTTCCTCTCTGAAATTGCATCGCCTGCTGCAGGCGCTGTTGCTACCTGCTTTATGGTGTCTGTTTTTTAACTATTTTTATTTCATAACCAAGTGCATCCAGAATATTACTAAATAATTTTAATGAAGGAACATGTTCGCGCCGTTCAATTCTTGATATCACCTGCTGTTTGTTACCTGTTATTACAGCCAGCTGACTCTGAGTTATTCCTTCCTGTTTCCGTAAACTGATCATCTCTCCGATCAGCTTATATTCTGCTCTGCTTTCTTCCCATGTCTTTTTAAATTCAGGAGAATCAGCACATCTTTGTTCAATTTCTCTGCTAACATTTATTTCTTTAAATGCCATCTTCTTTTCTCCTCAGATAATCTTTTTATTTAATAATCTTCCTAATTCCTTAGCACGCTTTTTTATAATATTTTTATCCTTTTTTTCTGTCTGGTTTTTCTGTTTTCGACACGCATGCAGTAAATAAATATTTTCTTTGTCCACTGTCACATAAAATATACGATTATGTTTTCTGAAATAGACTTCATATATTTTCTTTTCCCAGCGCTTAAAAAATATTTCTTCAAATTCATCTTTTTCTATACATTCCAGAACGGATAGTGCATCAATTCTTTCATCTTCTGTAAGGGAATCTATATATTCCATAATTAAATCTCTTCCAGTCTCTGAAAAATAACTATGTACTTTCATTCTGTAGTCCCTTCTATAGTTTCTTTAGCTCATTTTACAACAAATATGTTGTATTCGTCAAGATATCTTTATATCTCTTCAGGTAAATCCTTCCGGAAAATGCGATATGTGGCAGATCATAGAATTGGCTATGAGAAGGGCAGATTGGCCGATACAGTGGATCGGCGACGATGATTTTTGCATCCTTCAGATAGTTTTCCGCTTCTTCCTCGCCTTTTGTGATATGGTCAGCTGGTGCAAGAAGTCCTGCGTTTGTCTCCAGCGGGCAAAGTACGCGAACCGCTTTTTCATATTTTTTCTCAATTGCAGCTGCCAGTGATCCCATTGTCACAGCCTCACCGATAAGTGTAATTTCCGGCGAAGTTGACAGGCGATTCCGAAGATATAGAATTTCCGGTTCATCCTGACCGCCTGATGTGGATTCTTCCTCAGATGATTTTTTCTTTTTATCTGTATTGTTCGTCACCTGTTCCAGCGCCATTACAAGATCTTCTGTAAAATCACCAACCGGTGTGCCGATAACATATGGTGTACCGAATTTTTCTTTTAGTATTTTTGCAGTCTCCAGTCCCACAGATGATACGACAAGATTGACTTCTGCTTCTGCCGCATGACTTAAATTTTCCAGCGAATCTCCCATTGCCCAGATTGATGTTACCTGCCATCCGTGCTTTGCGAGAATTTGTTTCATGTGGTCTATATTTTGCTGCGGACCAAAGTCAAGAGGAGTAACTCCAAGAAGATTGAGTGTATGGGAAGATCTGCCTGTTGATGTTACATCAGAGATGTCAGTTCTTGTTGCACCTGTTACTTTTGCTGCGCCAACTGGTTGCACAAAGCGTTCTGCTATCTTTGCCAGGGCAAGTCCGGCGCCGTACGTATAATCATGCATCCCATTTGTCGGGATTGCAAATGCCGGGATTCCTGTCTCTGTCTCAATTACCTGTGCAATCGCAGGAAAATCCGTGCCATTCATAAACGGAATCGGCGAGCCTGCCAGCGCAATAAATTTCGGATGCAGTTCTTTTGCCGTCTCCTCAATGTCACGGATAAATTTTGCATCGTTCCCCATCACAGCATCGATCTCAGTCAGTCCGGAAATGTAGATCAGGCTGTCCTGTTCGTACCAGCGGATCTCATCGTGGGTATTGTAAGTAGAATTACATCCTGACGGATCGTGCATGACTACCATGCCGCCAAGCTCGTAGAGTGCGGAACACACTCCGGAAACATCCGCTGTATAAACCGGTATGATTCGATATGACTGTCTCATATGCAGCTTTCGCACCCCCATCCTTTACGTACAACCAGATCTTCCGTATCTTTTTCTTCAAGAAACGCTTCTGTCATCAGTTCCGCTGTCCTGCGGATTCCGTCAAATCCCCAGAGACCGCCGCCCTGCACCATATTGACAAAATGTCTGCTCCCCGTAAACCACGCTGCTTTCTGTCCAATGGCAAGGATTTTTCCCTCATTTTCTCTCGGGAGAACACGCATCTTCGGATGAATCGTAGCGCGTAATTCGAGATTCGGACAGTTCACCTTCAGCCAGTCAAAAGCTTCTTTTTCCTCCGCACTGATACTGTCAAGATAGATCGTAGTCACGTTAAAATCATGTGTAAGAAGAAGTTTTGCCAGTCCGAGCGGTCTCGGATGATAAAGATAATCCAATGCGATCGGAGTTCTGCCGATGATGGATTTTGCGTGTTTAAGGGCATCTTCGCAAAGAACAATCTCCTGTTGGAAAAATGCTTCAAGATCTTCAAAACTCATACTGTTTTCTGTATTCCGCAGGATCGCTCCTTTGTCATTTTTTTCTACATTACTGACTGAATTTTTCACTGCCTCTGCAAATGTCCGAATCTCTTCTTTAATTTCTTCATAATCAAAACTTCCCGGCAGATACAGATGTGTACGCTGTAATCGTTCTGCCAGCATCTCTGCGCCGTACTTTGCCGGAGGATAGCAGGAAATCAACATTTTTCCACTGCCAAGTTCCTGATACTCTTCCCAGTTTGTACAGGCCGTCAGTTCTTTTAATGTATATCCGCCGGATCTCAGCAGACGTTTGATATCGCAGGTTTCATCCAGTGCAAAATCATTTCCGACAAGGGTGACGACTTTTTCATCCGATGACCTTTTTTCCAGCGGATCATATAATGCTTTTCGCAGTTTCTGATCCGGTGTCAGCCCATGTTTCTGCATGATCGGGTCCATAAAACAACGTACAAATATAATCTCCGGAAAACGGTTTTCCAGTTCTTCGTATACCCTGTCCAGATCACATCCGAGAAAATGATGGAGACAGACTGTAAAGAGTAATACCGCTTTTGGTTTTTTTTCTGTTTTATTTAAAACATCAGTCACGCCCTCAATCGTGACATCTTCGAGGTTTCCGTTCAGAAGATTTTCTTCTTCTACAATTACAAAAGAAAAACGGTCTGCCGCGTTCATTTCCGCCGCTGTGAGCACCACCCCGCGCATACAGTTGTCCGCACAGACATAAATCTGTATGGCCTCGGGCATCAGCATCCCGGTATGTACGATATTCCAGTTGCCATGTACCGGAGAATTAAATTCCAGACCAGGCGGAAACGGCACAGGAAATTCAGCCTCACCGATCGTCGTGACTGCACCTTCCGGATTTATTTCTCCGCCGACTCGTTTCAACATAAACCGTCCTCCCTGCAGATTTTCAGGATATTTTCTGTCAGTGTACGGTACTCCTCTGCCATCTCACTGTCCGGATAGCATTCCATCAGGGTTTTTCCCTGCTCTTCCGCATCCGTGACCAGTTCGCTTCTGGTAAGTTTTCCGACAACAGTTGTCTCAAAATCATCTGCCAGTTCCTGCACTTTTTCTTCTTCCCGTTTGACATTCCGCCGGTTCAGAATAATGCCGCCAAGAGATGCATAGCCGCGATTTTTGAAATTCTGCACCGCCATGGCGATGTTTGCTCCGGCATGAATCGCCATATTTTCTCCGGAAGTGATGATAAAGACTTTGTCTGCATAGCCTTTTCGCATCGGCATGGAAAAACCGCCACAGACAACATCACCAAGAACATCATAGAGGACAATATCCGGTTTATAGGTCTCGTAAGCGCCTGTTTCTTTCAGTTTTTCGAGAGCTGTGATGATACCTCGTCCTGCACAGCCAAGTCCCGGTGTCGGGCCGCCTGCTTCCACGCAGATCACTCCCTGATACCCGGTCGTAGTCATGTCTTCTAATTTCAAGTCCTGTTTTTTTTCATTATACAGATCAAGTACAGTGTGCATTTCTCTGCCATGACGCAGCTGAATCGTAGAATCCGCCTTCGGATCGCAGCCGATCTGCATCACAGTCATGCCCTTTTCGGCAAGGGCAGCTTCGACTATGTAAAAGGCGGTGGCGGAAGCGGTGATGTAACCGTTGCATATATCCGCAATCTCTACGAAGGACTTAAGCTTCAAAAAGAGAAAATAAGCATATTTGAGGAGCTGTGCGATTACTACCGCAACGACATTAAAAAGCAGTATGCAGCCGGTGCTGTACCCGGCATGACTATAGAGCCGGATGTACCGGCTGAGCTTTTAAGCAAGGCACAGGCATATACCGACACTGCTATCATCTCAATCTGCCGCTACTCCGGAGAAGGCTGGGACAGAAAGAGTGTTATTGACCCAAACAACAAGGCTCTCTGGGAATACGAACGCGAGATGACCGAGAAGTCGGCAGAGCTTTTTAAGGATGGTGATTTCTGTCTCTCCGTAAAAGAAAAGGAGATGATTGACACTGTAAAAGCCAGTTTCAAAAATGTAATCGTGATTTTAAATGTCGGTGGAATGGTTGATACATCTTGGTTTGCTTATGATGATCAGATTCAATCAGCACTGCTTGCCTTACAGGGTGGTATGGAAGGCGGGCTCGCTGCCGCTGAGCTTCTCGTAGGAGATGGCAATCCTTCCGGAAAAACTGTCGATACATTTGCCAAATCACTCGACGACTATCCGTCTACTTACAATTTCCACGAGTCAAGAAACTATGTGGACTATACCGATGATATATATGTCGGATACCGCTATTTCGAGACAATTCCGGGAGCTGCCGAGAAGGTTGTATACCCATTTGGCTATGGACTCTCATACACCACATTTGATGTGGAGACTGTTTCTGCCGGCGTTGTGAATTCCAACTGTACGTCTGAGGCCAATAAGCTCTACGCAAAAGTCCGTGTGACAAATACAGGTAAATTCTCCGGAAAAGAGGTTGTTCAGGTATACATTGC
>ERZ772812.359-NODE-359-length-42443-cov-13.998820_pt1 | contig 42443 bp, 49 predicted proteins | sample MGYA00511343_ERZ772812 | MGnify/ENA primary metagenome ERZ772812 (study PRJEB29015, sample SAMEA2737706) | human gut metagenome | biome: human gut; feature: human-associated habitat; material: faeces | place: China | collected 2012 ...
GAGCGCTTGCATGGCATGCAAGAGGTCACCGGTTCGATCCCGGTATTCTCCACCATCTGCTCAAATGAGAGTTCCAGACACCGTTGATTTCAAATCGAAGTCAACGGTGTTTTTGTGTTTGTCAGCAAGCAAGTTCATCGCTGTTTTCCAAATACTGCGCAAGATCAAAGTTGAAGTCTACATGGATTTGGTATCCGCGATAAACGTCTACCCTGCGGATAAGCTGGCTGACGATCATCTTTTTTGCTTCAAAGCTGGCACTGTCGTAGAGGTCTGCAAAAGAAATCAATTCTTCGTACAGTTGCGATACGTTTGCCATCAATTCAGCGTTTCGCTCCAGTTCTGCACTGGCTTCTTCACACAGAGTTTCCAACTCCGTGTGCTTCTTTTCCTGTGCTGCGATCATCTCGGCAAGAGTGTCTTTTGGAAAAGCACTCTCCCCTTTGATTACAGCCAGAATCTCGGCTTTTAAGGCGAGCAGGTCTTTTTCGGCCTTGTCGCGTTCTGCTTGAAGGGCTTGCAGATGATTCTTGCGCTCCGCAGTTTCCTTCGCATAGCGGCTGGTGATAAGCTGCTCTTTAGGAACACCTCTCAAGCGGGAGAAAATCTGACGAACCATCTTGTCGATGATCTCATCCAGAATGTGCATGGTGTAGCCGGTCTGCCCGGTGCAATCCGTCTGCTTGCGGAGTTTTCCGTAGCAGGTGTAGCGGATGCGAAGTGTATCATCCAGAGTACCATCGGAAAGTTTACGCCATTTTCGGCTGGTTGTCAGGGCGAGCCTTGCACCACAGTGGCCGCAGTAAACGTTGTTGGAAAGTAGTGCTTGTCCACGGGTACGAAGAGGAACATGGTGTTCGGCTTCTTCCGCTGCGTGGGCAGAGCGATCTTCCCGGATACGCTGTGCAGCTTCAAACTCCTCCTGCGGGATGATCTGGAGTTCGGGCATCAATTCGGAGCGGGCATCTCCGCAGCGGAGAACGCCCATATAGGTCAGGTTGCCGACCATTCCTCGCAAGCTGCCCGGATGCCAGCACTTTCCAGAGCGGGCACGGTATCCAGCATTGTTCAGATAGGTGGCGATCCGCTGTGCGCCGTAACCCTCGTATACATATTTATCGAAGATCAGCCGAACGATTTCGGCTTCCTGCTCGTTGATATGCAGTTCGTAGAGTTCGTGCTTGCGCTTGTTGATGCGGCCACTTTTCACAAGGTCATAACCATACGGCGCACTGCCGCCCTTGAAGTGTCCTTCTTCCACAAGCTGCCGCAGACTGGTACGGGTACGGACAGAAGTTTTTTCGCTTTCGCCGTCTGCCTGCCAGAAGCGGATATAGTTCAGCAATTTGTCAGTGTGGTTGTCGAATCGCTGCTCACCCTCTTGGGTACTCCATACCCGGATGCCGTTTCGTACAAACCATTCTACGACAAATGGCGTTTCATCTGCGATGCGTCCGATACGGTCGAACATGAACACCAACAGAATATCAAATTTGCCCTTTCGGGCGTATTCCTTGATGATTTGCAGTTTGTCACGGGCTTCTGCGCGGACTTTGTGGCCAGACACGCCTTCTTCTTGTTCTTCATGGACGATGACCCAGCCCTTTGCTTCGGCAAATTTGTGACACGCCTTGCGCTGCATGGGAAGGTCTGCTTCATGGTTCGAGTTGAAATTCACCTGCTTATCGGTGGAAACACGGTACAGGCAGCAGACACGGTTTTTATTTTCAGTCATAGGGGGTTCCTCACTTTCGCTATAAAAGCGAGGATGAACGATATTCGGTTATCAAAGAACGGTTGGTCGTGGTTCATGGATTGCTCCGAATACCACTGCCATCCTCAGTATAGCGCATTCTTTTGTCCTCGTCCACGATGTCAGCTGGTCTTTTTGGTATAGCTGGTGGCGAGCAGAATGTCACGGACACGCTCAAAGACACCCGGATTGGGTTCTTTTGCAAAATTGAGGACGACAGGATAGCCATTGATAACGGTATATCGGCGATTCGGGTCGTTATTGGTCACCGGAACGTTGCCAGCGACCTGCGAAAACTTATCGACCATTGTATCATCACTCCTATATATTGTAATTTTCAATATGTAACAAGGGACATCCGCAGCTTGCAGATGCCCCTTGGCAGAGAGAATATGTTTTAGAACTTCATCGGCAGAGCGTCCTTGCGACCTTTGCCGTTGTAAGCCATGTAGATGGGGAAAACGTATTTCTTCCATCCGGGCAGCTTGGCGGGATTATCCCTGCCGACACGGTAGATCTCCATAGGATGGACACTGCCCAGCGCACGGATGAGCCGTTCTTCGCTGAACTCGCCGTGATACAGTTCCACGAAGTGCATCACGCCCCGCAGGACGGATGCACGGAACGAATCAGGCTTACCGTCCCACGCAGCCACGATCAGCCGCAGGGCTTCGCAGTAGATTTTCTCGCCCATCTGGTTGTACAGCTTGAGAGCGGTGCCCACGCAGCTGATGCGGTAATCGCTCAGCTGCAGGCTGTCATAGTTGAAAGTCAGACCAACCCGGTTGGTGGCTGCGAGAAACGCTTTGGAAGGAGCATCGCCGCCCACGACCTTGGCGCGCAGCTTGATGCCCGCCGTCAGAGGTGCGGAGTGGCCGTTCTGTTCAGCAAAGAACAGGGCTTCCTGCTCCATCGTCAAGCCGGTATAGACCTTGCAGAGAATCGGCAAATCCCTGCCGCCATTGCGGAGAATGCGCCCCTCGATGGTGTGCTGACCGTCCACCACATAATATCTGCCGTTGCGGAAGCTGACTTTCGGCTCGTTGGCGATATACTCGTTAAAGTCGGTGGCAATCAGTTCCACCTGACTGCGATGTACTCGCCGCTGATAGACCTCACGAGGATAGATCAGCTTACTACTGTGAATCACCATCATCTGGTAAGGCGGGGTGATATTGAAAGAAGCGGCAAAATTGTTCGTGTCGTTTTTCAGGCGCATCGCATTTCCTCCTTGATTCGCCAAATGTATTTTTCAGCTTCGGTCAAAATCTCAGCCACCTGCTTCTTACGCTTCGGGCTGGTGAGCAGGCTGGGATTAAAGGTGAAGCTGTATTCGAGCCGCTGAATCATGGCATGAACAGCGGATTGCAGTTCGGTGTATAACATCATTTCTTCGACCGTCCCTGCGTCCTCAAAATCGGATTTGATGGGTGTGTAGGGATAGACGGGCGGCTTGCCGTCAACCACTTCAGGCGGCGCGTAAGCCGCCGTAGAGCGGATGATGGGTTTGAGCTTCTGGATACTTCCCATCGGGTTCAGGGCAAGGCTGATCTTCACGGCATCATCGACTCGGCTCATTTCTTCCGGGGTGAGGTGTCCGACAAAATTCTGGACACGGCTCTTGTCGATGGTGAAGATCTGTTCAGCCTGAACGATGGAAGGCTCCAGCTTTTCCGGTTCCACCAGACAATGGGTCGGCTGCGCAGCCTTCTTTTCTGTCTTACTTGTCAAAGTCGCAACGATCAAAGTCGGTGAATAGGTATTACCCACATCGTTTTGCAGGATGACCGCAGGGCGGGTTCCGCTTTGTTCGGAACCGGTGCTGCTGTCCAGTCGAATAAAGTAGATGTCTCCGCGTTGGAATTTCAAAGTAGATTCCAATTGCGAAACCTCCGTTTGGATATGTAAGAAGCCCGCTGTACCTCCTAGGCAGCGGGCTTCTATTAAAATATGAAAGCGGTTTTATTTATACAGTACGCATCACCTCCCCGGTGATTGGAATGAAGCACCGGCATCAGCGGTGCATGACAACATAATCGTGACCGCGCCGTGTCTGGCAGACGGTGCAGGTGTCCATACTCCTGTCCGCACTCGGCACGAGAGCGATTTTGAAAGCCTTGGCTTCTACGAAATGCCGCAGACAGGTCGCACAGAGGGTCCGGATGGACTTGATCATTTCCGGGGTCAGTTCCATTTCCTCGTAGATTTCCTGTTCGCGCACCGTAGAATTCAACTCATCCATTTGAGCAGTCCTCCGTATCGGTAAAAAGTGAATGGCGGATAAATATGTAAAAGAACAGGAGTGACCGGAGACCGAAAACGGCATCCGGCAGCTCCTGATAAAATATGTTAAGGTCTCGCATATTCGCCCTCGGCTCCCTGCGAGTGGGGAATCGTTCGGCAGCGGACTTGTACCGCTTCATTGGCATTTCAGCCACCCCGCCTACATTCTGACCGGGCCGCGAATTACGGAAGTATCATTATCGAAGTACCGAACAACTGAACTCTTCAATTTTCAAGGTTCGTGAGTGTGGACGTTTCGCCAGCGGAGAGAGCCACTTTTGAAATTGTCTCCTCACTAGGTAGCCGACGAAAATGGTCATTTCGCACCCTCAAAATCGAAGTTCTTCAAAAATTTAGTGATTCGTGCAATTCGCTTACTAATGTTTTGGTGAGCAATTCGATAGACTTTCGATAATTCAACAACACTATATCCTTCGTAGGCGTACAACGTGATAATTTCCAAATCCTCTTTTTTCAGATGTTCAAGTGCAGTAAGTAGACGTTCGTCCTCGATTTCCCCAATCCATGCAAAGCTGCTTTTGGTTTCGTGATATGTATCCACTATGGTTGTTGCTTCCATATATTTCTGCATTAGAGGTGATGTTTCATCCTCACTGCATTCAAACGATGAATTTGAAAGTTCCTGCGTTCGCTCAATGCAGGTACGTTCGGAATTGAACTGCTGGCGGTCATAGTCGTACATCTTCTGAATGGCATCATCCGCCATTCCCGCTTCTGCATACTCAATTCGCAGCTTTTCCCAGTGTGCTTCAAACTTTTTTAACTCATAGCCCTTATTAAAAGCCATCGTAAACCTCCAAATTTTCGATAAAGCGTGAAAAGTCGAAAATTCGGAGTTGCTAGGGATACCGTGCGGCCAGTTCCAGCCACGAAAAATGGGCAAAAAGAAACATGAAGTGTCCTTTCCGCCGGATGCGGAGGTTGAGGACACTTCACTGCTGGACAGCTTGCGGGCTTTTCTTGGCAACAAAAAAGAGATGCACTAAAGAAAAGGGTACCGACACTGTTTTCCATCCGAAAATGGAAAGCGGTATAAGTATCCTCGGCCTTTAATGCATCTCAGGCTTCGATATGTTTTTGTTCTGACGCACCGAAGCCTATAAAAAAGAAAACCGCCGTGCGATCAGCTTTTGCAGGGCATCGATTCGTGCCCTGTAAGCATATCACACGACAGTGTTATGAAAGTCATCTGGCGGTGTTATGAAAGTGTTATAGAGCCATTTTTGCCCCTTTCTGAAAAATTTTAGGTGTTATGAAAGTCACATGAAGGTGTTACGAAAGTGTTATAGGAACCATTCTCACCAATTGGCTTCAAATGCAAGGATTTCTTCGTATTCTTCCGTAGTCAGATGTTCCTTTGCTGCGGCCAGCTCATTGGTGGCAAGTTCATTCATTCCCTGCGCCTTCAGGGAACGAATCAGCCAGCAGTATGCTTTCGGATTATCTGGTGCGATGGTCAGCGACTTCATGGCATACTGATTGAGCAGGTCATAAGAGTGCAAATAGTCCAGTTGCTTCAGCAATTCACTGACAGCACCCATATAGGAGAGATGGTATTTTGTGGAAAATTGGATAAGCCAATGCTCTCCATCTGCGGAAGACAAGATCTTTCCTCGATAGAGGTCAAGGGCATTTTTGAGGATGTCCACTTTGTTGATCACAGAGGATGCTCTGGCAGCAGAAGATACCAGTTCATCAAAACGCTGATAATCGGTCATGATGTGGAGTTCTGGGTTGAGTTGATATCCGGATGTGGAGGATAAAACCAATGGCTCATCCGAAATGATACTGAACTTCTGGCGTAAACGGTAAACCAGACCTTTGACGTTCTTGGCTGGGTTGTCTGAATCATCTAGCCAGAGCGTTTGGGTGATCTCCTGCGGAGAAATGGCATTTTTACGGGAGATCAGCAGGTAAGAAATCAGCCGGCTGATTCTCGGAGAACTAAAGTCAGCTTCTTTCAGAACGCCTTTGGACGTGCTAATGCTCAGTTCGCCAAACAGACTGACATAGATGTCTTTGCTGCTTTGGATGGAAGTAGGAATATACGCCATCTGGAGTCGGTTCAGCATTTTCTGCTCGTTGTACGATGCAAGCAGCACATAGGCAAGAATCCGCAACATACTGGTCTGCTGGATATACCGCTTCGGATTGCGGACGGCAAGCAGAGCGACCGGGCGCGGCTCCAAAGAAACGGCAATGACAGACCGGATACTAAGCCGCTGGTACAAGTCGTACTCCGCAGGATAGGCTACTTTTGTCGCCTCGGCATTCGGGACGACCATTGGAATTCCCTTGCGGACAGTCTGTACCCACCGATCCAGAAATTTAGCCGATTCATATTCTTCGGTCAGAATCATCGTTTTATCCGTTGTTCCAGTGTTGAACCACCAGAATGGTGTCCACAGGCTCAAATCCAGATCGACCTGAATTAGACCGCACCAGTCCGCATCGTAGAATTGACAAGTGGATTTCAGCACCTGCTGGGCAACTTCTTTCGGGGAAAGATGCTGGTAATACAATTGCGATTCAAGGTCATTCATACTGTTCTCAAAATCAATTGCACGTTGAATATCTCCAAAGCTCCGTTCTTCGTACTCATGATCAGACTGCTGCATAAAATTTCACCTCGTATCAAATAAAAAAGCACAGCATCAGGACTTCACTCGCTCTGTACGGTGAATCCCGATGCTGTGCTGGTATCAATCATGCAACCGCAAGAGCTGAACAAAGCTACATCATACGATTGTTTTATGAAGTACACACTTACTTCGATTCATACTATATCACAAAAAATTTACAACTGCCCAAAATGCAGTGAATGCCATATTTTTTGCAGTGAGATGGGTGTTTACAAATTATCTGCTTGTAGCGTGTGCAGCTGATATCTGTTGCATTGCGATTGTGTGAATAATTAAAAAGGTGCAGCGACTCAGTGATCACTGCACCTTTTATAATTGGAAGCTTATTCCATTCCCAGCAGCCATGCAGGGGTAACTTTCAAAATTTTTGATAATTCACGAATTTCGTAATCAGTAACAAAACGCGTTCCGATTTCAATACGGCTGATAGAGTCACGTTCTACGTCAACCCCTGATAGTTTAAGCTGAACGGCAAGATTTGTTTGCGTCAAATGGAGCCGGGTTCGTGCCTCTCGTATCCGTTCTCCGCTGATGTTTTTCTTGCCGGCGTAGTCATATATCTTCATGCATCAATCTCGCTTTATGCTAATAATCAGCATTTTTCTTGACTTTAACACACCAATGATTGATAATTGTGCTAAAGATGCGAATTGAAAAAATAATGTTGACAATACGGAGGGCTTCGCGGTATGGTTAGTCAAAGTAAGAAAAGGATACGGAGGTTTTCTTTTGCCGTGAAGATTGTGATTCTTGACGATGAGTTGGAATTTTCTAAGATTTTAGACAAAAAAATAAAGGCATATTGTGCCAGAAAAGATTTGCTATATGACTGTAAGATCTTTTCTTCTAGCAAATCCTTGCTCAGTGAAGACTTATCTTCTGTACAAGCTGCTTTTCTCGACATTGATCTGCCAGATCTTAATGGGCTTGAGATTGCAGCCATACTCCGTCAGCGATACCCTGAAATGGTTTTAATATTTGTGACATCCTTCATTGAATATGCACCTTCGGGGTATAAGGTCAATGCTTTCCGCTATCTGCTTAAAGCTAAGCTGGACGAAGAACTTTCTAGTTGCATGGATGATCTTCAAGAAAAACTATATGAAAACAACCGTGTCATTCAGATTCGGCAAAAAGATAGATTTTTACCGATAGCGATTAAAGACATTTTGTATTTTGAAGGAACTTCCCAACGAAGAGTGCAGGCCATTTTGACTTGTGGAGAAATCATAGAATGTCTTGGAAAACTAGAAGATTATGATCAATTTCTTTCGGAACAAGGATTTATTCGATTACAGAAAAGCTTTTTAGTAAATATGCAGTATATTGACAAAATAGCAAGTTATAGCGCACAACTTCGTAATAATGTGACAATTAAGGTTTCCGAAAAGAACTACAAGGCTATTTGCAGAAAGTTTTTACTTTGGAAGGGGATGAATCTATGAATGACCTGCTTTTGTTTTGGAGCAATGTGCTATTAGTGTTGTTGGAAGTAATTGTGCTAGTTTTTTTCGCATCAGTCTTTTTTAAGAAAAATCTATCGAGAAGAAAATTCGGTGCTTCGGTTATTCTATTGGCTATTTCAAATATTACCGCACTTGCTCTGCTTGATAGCCATTTCTGGAGTAAGGCATTTGCAGTGATTATTGTAGATGCTATATGGTTGAAAATTGCGTATGATGACACCATAATGCAAAGTATCGGAATTGCCATTGGGTTTTATTCGTTCGTAAGCGTGTGGGATGTTCTCGTCCTTTTAGCTGTTTCGTTTCTTTCTAAGAAAGCATTTTCTACATATATGGAAAATCCAATGGAATATTACTTGATATGCTACGGAGTGAAATGCTTGGAGCTTTTGCTTACTGTTATAATCGGATTATTTGCGAAAAATCGATTTCAATTCAAGAATACTACTTGGAAAGACTGGCTTCGAGCGACACTGTTTCCATTGACTACAATCTTTTGTTCTGTAATATTTTTTCAAATTTATGAAGTCGAATCTGCTGTAGGAACAGAGCTTCTGCTTTGCGAGATCATTCTTTTATTCTTTGATGTGATGGCAATATGGATACTTGATTACATGGATCAACAGCAAGCTGCCTTACAGGATAATATAATTTTAAAGCGCAGTATCAAACAAGAAAAAGAAAGTATGGAAGCATTGGTGGAAGCTTATTCTGATCAACGAAAAAAGACACATGATTTTCAAAATCAACTAGCTGTGATTTATGGATTGGCACAACAAGAATCACCCAACGGCGAGATTATAAAATATGTAGAGCCACTATTGAAAAAAGAATTGCTTCCCACACTGATCACCAAAACAGGGCGAAATGTTGTAGATATTTTACTGACACAAAAATATTCTGCTGCAATCAAAAACCAAATTTCATTCCAAATGCAACTTGGTGATCTTTCCACTTTTCCCTTATCAGATGAAGAACTGATAGTTGTCCTTTCCAACCTTTTAGACAATGCTTTTAATGCTTGTATGGCCGTTTCATCTTTCGATGAAAGGAAAGTGCTATTAAAAATGAGAACAAAAGAAGCCGCTGGATTCTTATATCTTGAGAATCGCACAGCGCATGATATTGAAATTCTCGATAATAAGATAGTAGCACCTAAAAACAAATCAATTGAACACGGCTACGGTCTAAAAAATGTCACGGCTATTTTAGAGAATATTAACGCTCTCTATGTTTTTGATTATAATTCACAGAAACATCTTTTTTCTTTTTCTGCACAGTTTCCAATTAGTCGCTGATTAAAAATCATTGTCCCAGTGGTTTGATTCCTAAAAGTATCAAATCACTGGGATTTTCATGTTTGTTGGTTAGAAATACCCATTTCACCGCAAAATTTATGGTTCATACTGCACTTTTTACATTTGTAATCATCTATATGATATAGTATAAGTGATTTAATCTTCATGAGATGGACAACAGTGTGTAATGGAGGCCTATTATGTTAGAACATTTTTTTAAGTCGCAAGTTGCAACTATTTCTGACCTTTATCAATGCAATCGCATCACGGATGCGTTGGCGGCTGCTGGAATCAAATTCTATTGCAAAACCAGAGATATCAATCGTCGCAATACGTTTGATCAGGCGCGAATGGGTACTTTAGGCATAAAGCCGCAATACGTCACAGAGGTGTTTGTGGACAAAGAGAACACAGAGATGGCACTGCATATTGTACACACACTAAAGTAAAGTCTGCGATATCATAGCTCTTACAGCGTGATATGTTTTCAGCTGACTGGAGAAAAACATGAAAAGAGTTTTTTTGACCGCACTAGGGTGTATTGCTGTGGCTACGGCGTTGATTGTTCGGCCATTTAGCAAAAAATCCATCCAGTCTTATGTACTGCGGAATCGGGATGAGCTGACAACCTATGCACGGAAAGTGATAGAAGAACATCCAATGGAACCGATAGAGTGGAATGGATGGAAAGTATATTATTACGCAGATGATATGGTGGAATTTTGTACAGGCTTTTTCGGGCTTGTTCCGAGTACTACATATAAAGGCTTTTACTATTCTGAAGATGATGAACCACATGGTTTTCAAAATGTTCCGGTTGAGTTTGTAAAAAGTGAAAATGGGTGGTCGTGGGCAGAATCAGAAGGTGACAATATACAATATACTGAACGAATTGCGGCGCATTGGTATTAGTATGAAGCAAAATTTTAGAAGTCGGAGAATCTGAAGTCATGTATAACAATAGACGAAATAACCGATTCAACATATTCATCGGTGCTATTATAGTAAGCCTGCTGGTTCTTCTCACAGGATGTACATCTACCAAAAGGAAAATAGATTTAACCAAGCCAGTTGCGGAGGATAGCTCAAATCCAGTGACTTTAACAGTCTACCTTACCGCTCACTATGCAAATCCTGATACACATTGTCCTATCTATGAAAAACTGCTGGATTATCAAAAAGAAAATCCTAATATCACAATCCAGTTCGTATCACCCAAAGAGGGTGATACTGCAGAGCGCGAGGCTGAGATTCATCAGCTAAATACGGAAATCCTTTCAGGCAAGGGGCCAGACCTTTTTATTATGGAAGGAAACCGATTGACGAACGCTAATCTATTTCCAGATATTGAAAAGAGTATGACGAATGGAGCTTTTCTCGATCTTACCGATGTAATGGATTCAAACGGATTCACAGCAGAGAATTTTTATATGCCTCTTTTAGATGCTGGAAAACTAAAAGGAAAACAGTATATTTTACCTTTGTGCTTTTCAGTTCCAACTCTGACAAGTGCAGAAAGCGTTCTGAAAGACAGCGGATTTGATATGCAAGCCGCATCAAAAAGTCTTGCGGCCACGATGGATGAACTGCTGCGCATCTACAAGGAAAAACCAATGCTGGTTGTGACGGACTTTAGCATGACAAGCGCGTTATCGCAGCCGATCATCGATTACAAGAATCACACTATTAACTTGGACACAGTTAGTTGTCGGCAAACATTAGCATACGAGAAAGAATTCCGTAAGGGTGGAATTTCTTATGAGATACAAAATGGTTTGTTTGACAGTTTCAATCCAGAAGTAGTCCAAGATTATTTTGCAAACGGTGAACCTTTTGCTAGTCTTGACCCAAGCTATATGACGGTGGGACTTCTTCGGCAGTGTGCGGCTCTTGGAATCAAAACCGTAACACTCCCCATTCCCAATGAGCTAGGCGGTGTTACTGCTGAAATCGGTTCTTACGCAATGGGAAATCGAAACACAAAGCATCCAGTAGAGGTAAAAGCACTTTTAGCTTATCTTCTTAGTGAAGAATGCCAGTCGAGTTCGGCGTTTGCAGATAAAGATATGTTTCCTGTCCGACGTGGATGTTTTAAAAAATGTATGGAAGCACAATATCAATTCAGTGTCTATGATGCATCCCATGAAAAAATAGGGCAAGAAGATATTGAAAACCGAAAAGAAATGTATGGTGACAATTTGACTGATGCACAGCTAGATCAACTTGAAACAATATGTGACAAGATAAATGCAGCGCAATATCACACAATTTGGTACCGTGCCTTGCAGCTTGATCAAAGTGAGGATGGAGGAAATCTTCTAAGCGAAACGATGGTTCAGTATTGGAATGATGAAATCGCCCTTGATGAGCTTGTTGATCGACTTACTCCGCGGCTCAAATTGTACCTTGATGAATAAAATGAAAAAGAATCTTCAGAGCAATATACTTCTTCTGCCGGCACTTACTGCCGGATTTTTTTGCTATCTGTTTCCAATCCTGATTGCTTTTTGGAAAAGTCTCTTTCTCGGAACAGGAACCGATTTTGTCGGCATACAAAATTATGTGGATCTTTTTGAAAATGAGGCATTTTCACTCGCTGTTAGAAATCTGTTTCATTTGTGGGCCATCACTGTACCCGTCAATTTGATTATTGGCATTTTAATTGCGGAAGCTTATATAAAACTCCGACAAGAAAAACTTTGTCTGTTCTTTCTTGTTCCTTCAATACTTCCGGCAGCTTGTGTTGTAACAATTGCATCAAGCATCTTACGAAAATCTCCTAGCCAGTGGGGTGAAACACCATTTGCATTTTATGTGTTCCTTGTAATTGTGTTATGGAAAACGCTGGGATTCTCAATTTTAATTTTTATGGTTGCTATGAAATCCATTGAATCCGAGATCATAGATGCCGCCATGCTAGATGGAGTCAACCCTTTACAATGTTTTTGGTACATAAAGCTTCCAATCATAAAGAGTTCTTTATTGATTTGTGGAATCTTGACGATTTACAATAGCTTTCGATGCTTCCGTGAAGCCTATTTGATTGGGGGAAGTCATCCGAATGAACAACTATATAGTATTCAGCACTTTCTACAAAACAACTTTATGAATATGAACTATGCACGACTGGAAGCGGCATCTATTTTGGTTGTGCTTTTTGTTGGGGCTGTTATGCTGATTGGAATGTACTTAGCAAGAAAAAGAGGAATAACTGATGAACCCACGAAAAGAAGCTACATATAGGATGTTGTCTTTGATAGCCGCTATGATTTTTGTGCTTCCATGCGTATGTCTTGTTTTCCCGACATTTGATATACACCTAGATAACTTGTGGCAGATGGATTCTCTGATGGCATTCATTTGCGCCTATAAAAACACCTTAATTCTTGCAATTGCCGGAGTACTTATTCAAATTATGATTGCACTGCCTGCAGGTTATGCGATTGCTAGGGTTTCATCATTCAAAGCACAAACGTTTTTTATCCTGACTTGTGTTTTCTTTTTACTGCTGCCGCAGCAAGCACTCATGCTCCCCCAATATCTGGTTCTGATGAATATCGAGTGGTTGGATTCTCTGAAGGGGTTATTGATGATGACGGCTTTCCAGCCTTGGATGATTTTACTCTTTTGGTTCGCAGCAAAAAGAATTGATAGCAGCCTGTTCGATGCAGCAATTTGTGATGGCGCAAGCAACTGGGTACTTTTTAGAAAAATTTATGTTCCAATTGTACGACCGTATGTTACGGCTGCAGCATTTCTTTCAATCGCTGAAAGCTGGAATCTTTTGGAACAGCCTATGACATTTTTGCAGAACAAAGAAAAGTATCCGCTCTCTATGATTTTGATGCAGCTTTCAACGGATAATGCCGAATTAAAAAATGCCTTATGCTTGCTCTTTGTGATTCCACTAATAATTCTATTTTTTCGTGTAGTCGATAACGTAACTAACAGATTTCACCAATAATTAAAAATCGAGAGCGTGAGATTATGAACTTTAATATTATACTGCATCAGCGGAAAAAAATCCCTGTGTTAGCAATGTTCTATTTTGTAACAGCACTATTTACATGGGGAATTGGTATGATATCCCCGTATATTTCGGGTCTTTATATCAACTCACTGATTATAGCAATTTTCAAAATTAAAGCGCATATCCGCAGAAGCGGAACCAGCCAGAGCAATCAGAAACAGTAACAGAGTGAAAAGCGTTCTGAATCGCATTTGGAAGAGCATCCAGCGTCCTTGCTTTGAATTTGCGCAAAAGAGCCTTTACCTTCGACCATAGTTTTTCAAAGGGATTCAGATCGGGACTATACGGTGGGAGATAAATGTATCGAACACCGGAACTGTCCAGTAGCTCTTTCACTGCCTTTGCATGGTGCGATTTCATATTATCCATTACGAGGATAGAATTGCCATTCAGATGAGGAAGCAAATCAGTTTCTAGATACCGCTTAAACCCCTCTACAGTCGTTCCACCTGAGAAAGTCATATAGTGTACGCTCCGCTTGATAGGTTCCATGGTGTTTTTTGCCAGATTGCAATAATAAACGGCAGTGTAATCAATACAAAGTGCTTCCAGAAGTTTTTGGTCACGTTCCAAAAGCTCCTGTGGTGAAAGCTGATTGTCTGGTTGCTCCTTCATGTATGTGCCCCTTTTACATTGAACCTCGATTTCAGAAAAAATAGATAGTTATTTCATATTATTGAGGATGTAAAGCCGAAATCCTATGGACAGGATAAAACAAAATATGCACAAAATCGAAGACTTTGGCTGAAAAGCAGAACACACGCTGTGCTTGCAGGCACGGGCAGCAAAATAAAAAGAGCAAAGGCATATTTTACGCCTTTGCTCCTCAAAAAGCAGTTTATCCGTTTGTTTCGGCAGAATGGTCCAGTATGCGCCAACCATCCATCAGTGCATTATTTTCCAGAATGAAGGGATGGGCTGTATCCTGTCCCCACTCGGTATCGTACTTCAACATGAGATAATCGCTCAGTTCTGTTCGTGTCTTGAACTTGAGCAAGCGGTACGGCTCCTGAAACGCAACCTTCTCTACGAAATACAGCCCATCCGATGCAGGAAGAAGAACTCCTGTGTGGCCGATCATCAGGGAATTTTCTGTTTCCGAAAAACTGTTGTGAAAGATAACGGAAATCAGCCGAATCTTTGAGTCATCCTTAAAGGAAAGCCCACGATTGCTCCATTCCTGCTGAAATTTTTTCAGATGAGTCTGGATGTCAGTTGTGCTGACCGTATCAACAGGTGCAAACCATGCACTAAACTTTTGCAGGCTGTCGCCGCAAAGAGAAGCCGGATCTTCATCCAGTGTTTCATAATCCATGAACAGGGTATCTGCGCCCGCATCCGAAGGCATCTCGCCATCAAATGCTACAAAATCGCCGAACAGACCAAAAGAGGTGATGCGGCAGTTCCATCCGGGAAAGGAGTTTTCCTTCTCCGTCCACTGATCCTGCATATCATATGGGTCATATTTCAGGTCGAGCGGTTCTGCTGTTTCAAATCCAGCAGTAAGCCAATCCGCCTTCATATCCTGATTGAACCGCTGAACATGGTTCATAAAAATCTGAATACGGGTATCCGATACATCCGCCTCATGCAGCAGATCGGTCAGGAGTGTTTGGGTGTCCATGTCGGTGAAGTTGCTATACTCGATTTGTTGAAGAACAGGTTCTTGTTTTTTCTTCTGTGTGAAAACAGAGATTGCCGCCCCACCGAGAAGCAGAGCCACAGTGCCAATCAAAAATACACGACGTTTCATGGTTTTAAGTCCTTTGATGTTATAAAAATCAATATGCTTCATCCGGTTCGGCAGGTGTTGCGGTAATATCGCGGTAGAAAATGGCCCATGCAGCTTCCTCATAGGGGCGCACAAAGAAAAAGCCAACGCTCAATGGGATTGCCAGCAGAAGAACAATGGAAATTGCCATGGCCTCTGAACCAGAGAAATTGTTTAGAAACAGGAAATAGCCGGCATACATTGGCAGCGCACAAAGCAGTTCCCAGCCAATGAAGCTGAAATCCAGACAGAACAGCCGCCATTTGTTGCCATTCATGATCCGCCGGGATTCTGTGATCGCTTCATTTGCGGTCAGCGAAGGATGCTCGGACATGATGTAAGGTGTCATCGCATAGCTGTATGTTTTCACGATTCCCGGAATCACCAACAGCAGCGACCAGAGGGCGATGTACAGACCCTGCAGGAATTTCATGCAGAAGCCATCCCACAGACGGTCTTTCTGAGAGAACAAGTCCGAGATGGCAGCATCATTTCCATCTACAAGGTTCAGATTAAAATGAGCATATCCCAGTTGAACTGCACCGCCCACGATCAGTTGGAGGACTGCCCACAGAACAATGCCGGCAAGCAGAACAGCAAGCAGCCGACCGCCGTTGGGCTGGGAGAACAGTTCAAAATGGATGTCCTTTGCCTGATTGGAATTGGATACGGCACTGTTGGAACTGCTCACAATGGTAGCACCGAGCGCACTGGCGGCAATACCTGTCAAAACAGCAGTTTTCCATTTTCCGCGCAGGGCATCGAGAGCGAGCATACGATAGTCGGCAGATACTTTCATAAAAGCAACCTCCTGTCTGAAAACGGCAAGGATTTGTGAAATAGGAAGATGATATGCCACTTTAATTTAGATACGTTTGAAAAGCTGAAAAAATTGCAGCATGAATGAAAAAGAGGCTGTTACACCGGTTTTATCCTTGTGCAACAGCCCCTTCCTTTACTTCAGCAGCTTGTCCAGTTCATCATATTGCATTACTGGAGCTTTGCAAGGATTTCTTCAGCCGTCATACCGCTGGCAAGCAGCTTCTTCAGCACATCTTCTGCTTCGCCCTTCTTTGCTTCTTCTGCTGCTTTTGCTTCGGCGGCAGCTTTTTTGTTTTCGGCTTTGGCAAGTTCCTTGGTGGCGGCTTTCAATTCTGCTTTCTTGGCTTTCAGCTGCGTCTTCAGATCATCGAGATTTGCAGTCAACGTAGCAACCTCAGATTCGATTTTCTCTTTTTTTGCGGCCTTTTCTGCAATGACTGCTACATAATCAACGCTGGCCTTTACAGTACGAGCCTTATTCTTGCTTCCCTTGGGTCTTGCCATAATAATTTCCTCCCATAAAGTGAAATAATTTGATACTTACAAGTATATTTCCAAATAGTCAGAATTGCAATAGGTAACATGAGCCGTCTTCAACTGCCAATGCAAATCTTATTCGGTATGCCCGAAGATCGTCGCAAATGTATTCCTTCAATGGTAACAATCATGGAGATTAGTGTTTATCTGGAGATTACCAAAGGATAAATAGAAGCAGTATTAAAGCCGTTCACCACGCAGATTTTCCAGCGTGGCGAACGGCTTTTTTGCTGCCCCTATATTTACAGGTAGGAGGAATCGAAGAAGTCTTTTAATGTAATTCCTAAACCCTGACAAATTCTTTCAATCGTCTCTACGCTTAACTGCCCTCCCCGACGGGCGGTGGTTTGAATCGTGGAGTACGATATTCCGCATTTCTTTGCCAATACACATAGATTCATATCACGCACTTGCATCAAATCCTGAACACGCTTGATCGTATCCACAAAAACTCCTCCCATCTTTTTAGTTCAAAACTTTTCCAACAACCTCGAATCTTTGCTCTGGAGATATAAGGATCGGCGAATATTTGGTGTTAAGAGAAACCAAAACCGGTTGGTTATGCACCACGCCATAGCTGTCGGTAAGGAACTCTGCTTGGGATTTGTCTGGGGTATGTTCATCGTATTTTTTCAGATATCCACAGTCATCATATACGAATATCCCGATATCCCCGCACTCAAGTTCTTCGCAGCGCTTCACCCATACAATCTGTCCGTTATGATAGCGTGGCTCCATACTATCACCGCTAACATATATCCCGAACTCGGCACCAGCCGGAACGCTACTGGCAGGCACTTGTATCTGCTGGAACATTTCACCCTCAAGAAAAGCTCCTAGACCTGCCGATACTGGCAACTCTGATACAGGCATCATTATGTAGTCGATTTCCGCGGGCTCTTCTGCGTCTGGCTGGTAGCGCCGGGATGCAATCAAGTCCATTTCGTACTCAGCGACTTTTTTTTGCCCGATGTCATTTAGAAGGGCGGGTTTCTGGAAGTTCTTTGTAAAGTAGGAAGGACCCTCCTTGATGTTCAATGCGTAGCAGATTGCAACTAGTTGGTAGATGCTAGGAGTGGTATAGCCTTTTTCCCATTTGCTGATTCCTTTATCACTGACATCGACGCCATAGTGACGGAGAAGTTCAGAGAAAGCTACAAGTGAATAGCCATTCCTTTTTCGTGTGCCTGCGAGAATCTGACCAACCTCATTGCTATCCCTCGCAGCGACTGCATCATAGCGCACTGTGGATGGGGCTATGTGCATTTTGGTGAGCGTGGTTTTCTTTTTCATAACAAGAACACTCCTTTGTGATCCGGTAGCTCTATTATAGTATAGAAAATATAAGAAATCAACAGGAAATCTCTAAAATGGCGACAAATGCGTAATTGACATCTCCATAAAGTGGGTGTATAATCAAACCAAATCCACAAATAACAGCCTTTTGGTGTTATTTTCGTATGGGATTGTGTTTGTTTGGCGTTTTTTTGCGAGGTGATACTATGAGAAAAGAAAATGTAAGATGTCCAATGTGCGGAACCATGAATTATGATGTGGATCTTGATGAAACCGGTGGCTGGACAAAATGCCGTCTGTGCAAAGCAGTGACCTGCTCTATGGATGAGTGGAAAAAACATACAGTGTCCGTTCCGCTGTTGAACGAAAAACAGCTCGTGGCACGCAGTATGATTCGCAAGTAATGCACGCCGTGTTTTGATAAATCCGCAAAAAGGAGGAATTCTGATGTGTGGTGATTACAACCTTCGCCGTGAGAAAAGATACGTCGAAGTGGACGTTCGTTTTACTCCTGACGGTAAGATCCGCCCTCTTGCCATAAACTATGACAAGGCTCACACTTATGGAATTGATCGTGTCTTGGCAGTCAAACATGGGACATCACGCCTAGGCGGAAAAGGTCACTGCTTCACCTGCCTGATCTGCGGTCAGAAGCGGAATCTTTGGCTTGAAAAGGGCAAGTGGTTCGTGGAAGCCTACTGTGCCACATCAGAAGGTAGGGCTTCATAATGGCAAGATACTTATCGCGTGCAGAACTTTCGTGCATAGCAGGCAAATATATTGAAATGTACTATGCACTCTTCGGAATAAGCAAAAATGACCCCGCTCCTATTAACCCAGAGCAGTTTGCAAATTCTGTTCTTGGACTGAACCTGAAGATGTTGCCGCTATGCAGCGATGGAAGTATTCTAGGACTGACTGTTTTCCAGAAATGCGGTTTTACCGTAACCTTGGGGGACGGGACAAAGCTTGTGGAGGTGTTCATGCCGAAGGACGTTGTAATCGATTCCGCCCTTGCGTCAGACAGCTGCACCGGATGCCGGAATTTCACGATAGCGCATGAAGCGGCGCACCATATACTGGCTGACCTGTTTCCGAACGACTACGGAAAAGCAGTCAAGTGCCGTGGGCACATTGCCTATCGGGAACGAAACGGACAGCCCTCATGGGAAGAATGGCAGGCGAATACCCTTGCAGCGGAGCTGCTGATGCCAACATTTCTGGTCAACGCCGAAATAGAACGTGCAGCGCTGTGCCTGCCAAATGGAATCCTGTACAAATCCGCATCGGACCCGAACTATGAAAGAATTCTGGAGATGGCTGCACGGATCGGGGTATCGTGGTCTGCGATCAGGATCAGATTACAGCAGATGCAGGTCATCAACGGAAAACCCATCCACTGCCATCCATTGGACGTCATTCGATTTGGAGAATAATATGACTTGGTCAAATAATCGCTCTTTTAAGAGTAAACCGCTGAACAATATACAGCAGGCACAATTCAGCATTGGCTGGAGGTTTTGTCCGGTTTGCGGACACAAGCTCTACCAAAAAAACGAGAGCTGTTCAGGCTCTATCAGCATAAAGTGCCTCAAGTGCGGTAACATAGCAACAGTTGACTTAGCCTACCGCAGACGCTGACTTTTTTAGACAAACCACAATTTCAAAAATCGGGTGCATTGCACCCTGAATATGGACTGTTCGTCACCGAGCAACGGGCCATTGCCGCAAGGCAATGTATGAAACGCGCACCAAATAGCCGGGCAACAGCTGATAGAGTGATTCTGCTTTAGAACCGCTCTGTTAGTTGGTTGTCCGGCTATTTTTTTAGCCTTCAGGTAGCCTGCTCCCGTAAAAAGGAGCAGGCTTTATGTTTGTCCGTTTTTCATGGATGCCCCAAGCGGCGAAATATCCGTAGCCTTCCAAATTTTCGACTTTTTACGACTTATCGAAAATTTGGAGGTTTACGATGTCTTTTAATAAAGGCTATGAGTTGAAGAAGTTTGAAGCACACTGGGAAAAGTTGCGCATCGAGTACGCAGCTGCGGGAATGACGAAAGAGGCCATCCAGAAGATGTACGATTATGACCGTCAGCAATTCAATTCGGAGCGTACCTTTATCGAGCGGACGCAGGAATTCACCGCTCCTGCGTATGAAAGCTCTGAGGAAGAAGCGTCGCCTTTGATGCTACGCTATCAGGATGCGATTACCGTGACAGATACTTACCACGAAACTAAAAGCCGTTTTGCATGGATTGGTGAGATTGAGAACGAGCAGTTGCTTACTGCACTCGAAACTTTGAAAACCGAAGATTTGGAAATCATCACCATGTACGCTTACGAGGGATACGACATCACTGAAATTTCTAAAGTCTACGGCGTATCTCGGCCCACTATTAGTATCAAAATCAAGAGAATTACTAAATTTTTGAAAAACTTCAATTTCAATGCTACGAATTGACCTTTCTCGTCGGCTACCAAGTGAGAGGACAATTTCCCAAGCGGCACCTGCCGCAGGGCGAAACGTCCGACCTCAGGGACCTTGAAAACTGAATAGTTCCGTCATCTGGTACTCCGATAATGATACTTCCGTAATTCGCGGCCCGGTCACAAAGCAGACGGGGTGGCTGAAATGCCAATGAAGCGGTACAAGTCCGCTGCCAGATGTTCATGCCCCACTCGCAGGGAGCCGAGGGCGAATATGCGAGACCTTTAATCATATTGATCCGGGAACTGTCGGGTACGTTCCACGCATCCGGCAGTTCCCGTTTTTTTACGTACTCTTATTTATTCTTTATCCGAATATTCACTTTTGATACATAGGAGGACACTTTTATGGACGAGTTGAACCCCACGGTGCGCGAGCAGGAGATCTACGAGGAGATGGAGCTGACCCCTGAGATGGTCAAGTCCATCCGCACCCTCTGCGGTACCTGTCTGCGGCACTTTGTGGATGCAAAGGCATTCAAGATCGCACTTGTACCCAGCGCAGACCGGAGCATGGACACCTGCACCGTCTGCCAGATGCGGCGCGGCTACGATTATGTAGTCATGCACCGCTGACCCAACCATACCACCATACCTTGAACGAAGCCCGCTGCGGAACATCCGGCAGCGGGCTTTGCACATAACAACATGGAGGTACAATTTTGCAGCAAAACTGGAAATTCCAACGCGGAGACATCTTCTTCACCCATTTCGGGGCGAGCACCGGTTCGGAACAGTGCGGTGACCGTCCGGCGGTCATTCTTCAGAATGACGTGGGCAACTATCACTCTCCGACCCTGATCGTTGCGACCATGACAAGCAAGGCGGAAAAGAAAGTAAACCAGCCGACCCACTGCCTGTTGGAAAACGCAGGGTTGAATATGCCGTCCGTTGTGCAGGCAGGGCAGATCTTCACCATCGACAAGAGCCGGGCGCTGAAGTATCTGGGGCATCTGACCCCAGAGGAGATGCGCAGGGTGGATGATGCAGTGCGTATCAGCCTTGCGCTGAACCCCATGGGCAGCATCCAGCAGATGGAGCCTATCCGGCGCTCTACGGCGGTCTACGCACCGCCTGAGGTGGTGGATGGCAAACCGCCTGTCTACCCCTATACGCCCATCAAATCGTCCTTTGAGAACGCCGGAAGCATCGAGGAAATGATGCTGTACACCGAGTTGCAATCCGCGGTTCATGCCATGATCCAGCGGTTGGAATACAGCTTCACCTTCAATCCCAGCCTGCTCACCAGCCCGAAGCGTAAGCAGCAGGTGACTGAGATCTTAGAAGAAGCTGAGAAGTACATTTGGAGGATCAAGGAGGAAATGAGATGCGCCTGAACGACAATAATACTTTCATTGGCATCAACCCGCCGTACCAGCTTTCGGTCATCCACAGCAGCAAGCTGATCTACCCCCGCGAGATCTACCAGCGGGGCGTGGAGCGCAAGAGGGTGGAGCTGATTGCAAGGGACTTCAACGAGTACATCGTTAACGAGCCGAAGGTCAGCTTCCGCAACGGCAGGTACTATGTAATGGATGGGCAGCACACCATCGAGGGCTGCATCCTCCTCAACGGCGGCGAGGACCGCCCGATCCTCTGCAAGGTCTACACCGGTCTGACGATGGAGCAGGAAGCCCTGCTCTTTGCCGAGCAGAACGGTCACGCCGCACCCCTGTCGGCGGGCATCAAGCTGCGCGCCAAGGTGGTGGGCGGCGATGCGCCTTCCAAGGCGTTTGTCGCAGCCACTAACCGGGCGGGGCTTTCCCTCAACTACGACAGTATGCAGCTGAGCGACTACCGCATCGGCTGCGTGGGCACGGCGCTGAAGCTGTACGACCAGCTGGGCGAAGAGATCTACTGCGAAGCTCTGCGGCACATCGTGGAAGCGTGGGAGGGCAAACCGGATTCCTTCCGGGCGGCTGTCCTGCGGGGCGTGATGTACTTTGTGCAGCTGTATCATGGGCAGTACAGCGAGGAGCGGCTTGTCCGTGCGCTGAGCGGCGTCCATCCCATGGAGCTCTACCGTGTCAGCCGGGATAACCCCGCCAAGCTTCCGGGCTGGCGGCGGTACGTTTACCCCATCTACACCACCTACAACGGCAAGTGCAGGAAAGACGCACTGCCGATGAAGTTCTAAGCTCAAATATCTCCTTTGGCAAGTGAGATGGTCCCCGAAAAAGACCATCACACTTTACATATAGTATTTTCTGCTGAATAATCGACATATTGAACTAGAAAGAGAGGACAGGAATGAGCGAGATCGCAGCCTGCACTTTGATTCAGGAAGAGCCTGACCGAAAGACGGAGAGGTATCTGACGATGTTCAAGGACTACCCGGATGTGGTGACGGTGGAGCATCTTCAGGAAATGCTTGGCATCTGCCGGAAGAATGCGTATCTGTTGGTCAAGCAGAATAAGATCCACTCGGCGCGTGTAGGACGCAGTTATAAGATACCAAAACTCTGCGTGGTAGAGTACCTGCTCGATCAGGATCGGCAACTTGGAGGGATGCACCTTTCAAACTCCCTTGCGCCATCCTTGCAAAACACTCCAGAATCTTCTAAACTTATGGTGCCTAAGCAAAGGACGTTTGGCTGCGAACAGAAAGGAGCATGACTATGACAAATGTGGCCGGACATTTAAGAGAACAAAACGGTATGTATCAGATGATTCTGAGCTGGAAAGACACAGATGGAAAGCGCAGAACCAAATCCATCAGCACAGGACTTCCTGTTAAAGGAAACAAAAAAAGAGCTGAATCTCTGTTGCGTAAAACACAAAAAGAGTTTAACCCTGAAACGATGCAGCAGGTTTCCGACCTGCCGGTATCGGAATATCTGAACCGCTGGCTTCGGGAAAGCGTGATGAACCTTCCGCCCGAAACCTATGGCAGATATGCTTATGATCTGGGAAGAGTAGTTGTCCCATACTTTGAAAAGAAGCGGCTGTCTTTGAAAGCACTCTCTCCGCGCGATCTGGAAACGTTCTTCCGCTATGAGCGTCAGCAGGAGGAGGCCAGTGTACAGCAGCTTCTGGATTGGCACAAGGAGTTGACCGATGCCCTACAATATGCCGTTGACAATAATTGGCTGAAGGTCAGCCCCATCAAAGAAGTTGACCCCTGCCTTGATAACTCCCCGGTACTTTTCACCGACTTCATCACGGACTGGTTGAAAATGATGAAGTCACGAGTGGAAATCACAACCTATACCAGCTATGAAAGAGCAATCGTTCACAAGATCGTCCCATATTTTGAACCGCTCCACTATACATTGCAGGATATGGAACAGCATCCCAAATACATCCAAGACTTCTACCAGCATGAGTTGGATCGTGGCCTTACGGCAAACACCGTCATTCACTATCACGCCAACATCCGCAAATGCTTGCAGTACGCTTTTCAAATCGGCATGATCCGTTCCAACCCGGCAGATCGCGTTGAACGTCCTCGTAAGGAAAAGTTCAAGTCGGAGATTTACAGCGGTGAAGAACTGGAGCAGCTTTTCAAAGCGATTCAAGGTGACCCTTCGGAGTTTGGCGTTATCATGGCTGCATTCTACGGCCTGCGGCGCAGTGAAGTTGTTGGCTTGAAATGGGATGCCATTGACTTTGAAAACAAGAAAATCAGCATTCAGCATACAGTTGTGACCGCAAAGGTCAACGGAACGCTAACAGAGATCGCACGAGATAAGACAAAAACAAAGTCGAGCTGCCGGACACTTCCCCTGATCCCTGCCTGTGAGCAGATGCTCAATAAAATGAAAAAGGAGCAGGAGCAGAATCGGAAGGTCTGCGGCAAAAGCTATTGCACCGATTATCTTGACTATATCTATGTAGACCCGATGGGAAAACGGATTCGGCCCGATTTCCTGAGCCAACATTTCCCGGATTTTCTGGTCGCACACCAGATGAAGCGTATCCGCTTTCACGATCTGCGCCATAGCTGCGCCAGTCTGCTCTATGCCAATGGCGTGAGCCTGAAGGAGATTCAGGAGTGGCTGGGGCACAGCGACATCAGCACGACAAGCAACATTTATACACATCTGGATTTCTCCAGTAAGGTATCTTCGGCGAATGCAATCGTCAATATCTTCCCAGAAAACGCCAAAGTATAAAAAATGGGCAAAAAAGAAAAACAGCCTAAAATCTTTCGATCCTAAGCTGTTTTATGATGAAGTGCCGATGGTGGGACTCGAACCCACATGGTTTCCCGAACGATTTTGAGTCGTTTGCGTCTGCCATTCCGCCACATCGGCTGATATTCAATTTTGAGACATTCGTACCGGTTTCTGAAGATTGGAGGGATGTTCAGGAGGGATGTAAGAAATCCTGCTTCGACAAACCTTCAAAATTCAACGCATACTCGTGAATTTCTCGTACAGACAAGAAAAATCACGAAGCGGATTTTGAGTCCCCCTCGTCTGCCATTCCGACACACCGGCGCATCGGTTTGAACGTCTTTTATTATACCGGATTCCCTGGGCAAAATCAAGAGAAAGTTTGCGTCTTTTTTCAGATCGTCCTGCATGGCGTAAAATACATGACTCCGGTTCTTGCCCGGCGGCGCGGGCTGTGCTACACTAAGGTCAGATCAAAACGTAAATGATACCCACAAGGAGGGAACCGGACTTTGAAACATCTGCATTCTTTTGCCCGCCGCGCGGCGGCTTTTCTGCTGGCGGCGGTGCTGTGCGTCTGCATCCCGGCGGCAGCGGCTTCGGCTGCCACCACCATCGGCGGGGCCGATACCACCCTGATCCCCGCAGAGGACGAAAACTGTCTCAGCTGGCTGTTTGGCTCCAAGGATAAGATCACCATGCCCTACCTGAACATCAAAGGGCAGGGGCTCAAGCGCAATGTTACGCTGGATCTTGAGGACTGTCTGGTGGGCATCACCTACACCGAGCTTGGCTCCATCGGCAGCTTTGTCAGCGCCAGCGCTGCGCAGCAGGCGTGGAAGGCGCAGGCGGTGGCGGTGCACTCCTATCTGGAATACCACAAGCAGTACGGCTCGTCCACCAATGCGCTGATCTATACCCCGGTCGATCAGATCCCGGCCTCTGCCCGCAATGCCATCCGCAAGGCGGTGCAGGCGGTCAAGGATGAGGTGCTGGTGTACAACGGCAGCGTGTGCGATGCGGTATGGTCGGCCAGTGCGGGCTACAACACCCAGACCGGTGTGTACGGTACCTGCGCCAGTCTGGACGCATGGGGCACGGATGTGCCCTACCTGCAAAGCGTGGAAAGCCCCTACGAGGAGCAGTACCACAAGCTGCTGCGCCGGGTGATCGGCAAGGACTACACCTATATAGAATACAACGACAGCCGCACCGGCGAGCCCTACCAGAGCGCCGACACCACCCACAAGGATCTGGGCGGCTTTGTGCAGTACAACACGCTGGTGTCCAACGGACGCAGCTACCGGTATATCAACCAGTTCGTTTCCTCCCGCTACTGCTTCGATTTTGGCACCGATGCCAGCGGCACCCCCTGCATGACCTACTACGGCTATGGTCATGGCGTGGGCATGAGCCAGTGCGGCGCAGTGGGCTACGCCGCCGAGGAGGGCATGAATTACAAGCAGATCCTGCAGCATTACTACACCGGGGCGAAGATCCGTACCAGCACTACCCGCAGCGGCGGACTGTTCGGCTGGCTGGCGGGATTGTTCCGCTGAACGTGTTTCACTGAAATTTTGGAAAAACCTTCTCAAACGCCGCAAGATTTGGTATACTATATCCGTTTGTGAAAAATGAACGGGAAACATAACTGCGTGGAAAAGCGCACGGATTGGAGTATCAGCATGGAGTTGGATCAGGAAAAGCAGAATCAGGAGGCCGCCGAGCGCTGCCGTGCACTGGCACAGCGCATCGTGCGGGAGCTGGCTCCCCGCAGCGTACAGGTGCTGGAGGACAGCGGGCTGCTGGAAAAAGCTTTTTGTAAAATGAATACTGCGGTGGTGCAAAGCGCCCCGGAGCTGCTGGTGGTGGCAGACCCCCAGTGGGTCACCCTGCCCGCCGTACAGGCGGAAAAAGTGCTGCTGGTGTGCGCAGAGTACGCCGGCATGGCAGACTGTGCAAAGCAGCTTGCGGCACAGGGCTTCTGCCGGGAGCTTGCGTGGAAGGACCGCGGCAAGGAGCAGCTGACGGCGCTGTTCTGCCGCATGGACGCCCCGGAGCTGCCGGAACTTGAAGATGGCTACGAGCAGCAGCTGGATGTTTTGCGGGAGCGTACCCTGCTGGCTGAGCGCACTGCCGCCGAGCAGGCTGCCCAGCTGGAGCGGCTGCGCAGCGACCTTTCCCTGAGCCGCAGCCACGAGCAGGAGCTGGAAAAGACCTTGAACAGCGTGGTCAACTCCACCTTCTGGAAGGCCAGCTGGCCGCTGCGGTATCTGGTAAGCAAGTGCCGCCAGCTGTGGCGCACCTTCCCGCTGTTCGTCTTTTTTGCCACCCTGCGCCGGGTGGGCTTTGCGGGCGTAATGGCACAGGCCAAGGCCAAAAAGGAGTACAAAAAACTGTTCCCGGGCAAGGCGATGCCCGCCGACCGCTTTGCGGACGTGGAGCTGCTGGTAAAACAGGCCGCAGACCAGCCCGCTGCGCCGTGCATCAGTATCGTAGTGCCGCTGTACAACACCCCCCACGATTTTCTGGTGGAGCTGCTGGACTCGGTGCAGAACCAGACCTACCGCAACTGGGAGCTGTGCATGGTGGATGCCGGACAGGACGCGGACGTGGGAGCCCTCGTGCAGGAGCGTGCCCGCACCGACAGCCGTATCCGCTACCGGAAACTGGACAGCAACGAGGGCATTGCGGGCAACACCAATCAGGGCTTTGCCCTTGCCACCGGCGAGTATATCGCCCTGCTGGACCATGATGACATTTTGCACCCCTGCGCACTGTGGTATGTGGCGGAAGCCATCGCAAAGCAGGGCGCGGACTTTGTGTACACCGACGAAGTGACCTTTGAAGGGGACATCGACCATCTGACGGTCTACCACTTCAAGCCGGATTATATGCTGGACAACCTGCGCTCCAACAACTATATCTGCCACCTGAGCGTGTTCAGCGCGGCGCTGCTGGCAAAGGTGGGCGGCGATGAGCGGGCAGAGTTCAACGGCAGTCAGGATTACGACCTCTACCTGCGCCTGACCGAGCAGGCGGAAAAGATCGTGCACATCCCGCATCTGCTGTACTACTGGCGTTCCAGCCCCGCCAGCGTGGCCAGCAACATCTCTGCCAAGACCTATTGTCTGGAAGCAGCCATGAAGGCGCTGCGTGCCCACTATGACCGCATGGGCGTGCCGGTGGACGCGGTGACCATGGTGCCCAACACCCCGGGCTTCTACAAGACCGATTACACCATCACAAAGCCCGGGCGGGTCAGCGTGCTGATCCCCAGCTGCGACCATTCGGGCGATTTGCGGGTGTGCGTGGAGTCCATCTACCGCAAGACCACCTACCCGGATTTTGAAGTCATCATCATCGAGAACAACAGCAAGGAGCCTGCCACCTTCCGCTGCTACGAGCAGCTGCAAAAGGAACACCCGGACACCCTGCATGTGCTCACATGGCAGGGCACCGGCTTCAATTACAGTGCGCTGAACAACTTTGGTGCACGCGCCGCCACCGGCGAATATCTGCTGCTGCTCAACAACGATACCGAGGTCATCTCTCCCCGCTGGATGGAGGAGATGGTCATGTATGCCCAGCAGGACCGTGTGGGCTGCGTGGGCGCAAAGCTGCTCTACCCGGACAATACCATCCAGCACGCGGGCATCGGCTTCGGCTTCCTGACGCTGGCGGCGCATATGCACAAGAACTTCCCTGTGGGGCACCCCGGCTATATGGGACGGCTGGTCTACGCGCAGGATGTGTACGCCGTGACCGCCGCCTGCCTGATGGTGCGCAAGGACGTGTACGAGCAGGTGAACGGGCTGGACGAGAGCTTTGCCGTGGCCTTCAACGATGTGGACTTCTGCGTGCGTGTGCGGGAGGCGGGCTACACCAACGTGTTCACCCCCTTTGCCCAGCTGTACCACTACGAGAGCAAGAGCCGCGGGTTGGACGAGAGCCCTGCCAAGCGCAAGCGCTTTGCCTCTGAGGTGGAGCGGTTCCAGAAGCGGTGGGCAAAGCAGCTGGCTGCGGGCGACCCCTGCATGAACCCCAACTTTGACCTGATGAAGGAGGACTTCAGCTTTGACATCAAGCCGCTGGAGTGAGCCTTTGACCCAAACCGAACCGAAAGGGGGAACGCAGATGGAGCTTTCGGCCTGTATCGTGGTGTATAACGGCGCAGGGGAGGCCATCAGGGCCGCCCAGACCGTGCTGGACTGCACCCGCCGCTACCCGCTCACCTTATATCTGGTGGATAACGCCAGCCCGGACGGCAGCGGCCGGCAGCTGACCGCCGCCGCAAAGGACGGCACCCTGCGCACCGCCCCGGGGCAGACGGTGCAGGTGCTCTGCCGGATGGAGAACGGCGGCTTCGGCACCGGGCACAACACAGTGCTCTCGCTGCTGCACAGCCGGGTGCACTTTATCCTGAACCCGGATATCCAGCTGACCGCGGATACTCTGAGCGACCTTGCGGACTGGATGGAGGCGCACCCCGGCGTGGTGATGACCCGCCCGGGGCTGACCTTCCCGGACGGAAAGCCCCAGCAGCTGCCGCTGCGCCGGTGCAACGTGCGCGCGATGGTCTACCGTCAGCTGCCCTGTCTGCGCTTCTGGGCAAAGTGCAACGACCGCTACCTGATGGCAGACAAAGACCTGACAAAGCCCACCGAGATCGAGTTCTGCACCGGCAGCTTTTCGGCGGTGGACACTGCCGCCTTCAAGGCCGTGGGCGGCTTTGACGAGGGGTACTTCATGTATGTGGAGGACGCCGACCTGACCCAGAAGATGCGCACCCGGGGTAAGGCGTATCTGGTGCCCCAGTACACCGCCATCCACGCATGGCACCGCGCGGCGCACCGCAGCCTGAAGCCCTTTCTGTGGCAGCTGCGCAGCCTGCTGCGCTACTTTTCCAAGTGGGGCTTTGCGTGGTGAGCGGGGAAGAAAAAATAGTGTTTTTGATTCGCAGAAAGCGGTGTGCCGTCGGCACACCGCTTTCTGCTGTTTCCGCCTCTTGCATTTTGCGTGCTTTCATAGTAAAATAAAGTGTACTGCCATCGTCTTTTGCAAAAATGCGGCCATGGCAGACCCAAAATCGTTTACAGCGGACGCAGCTCCGCTTTGAATTAAGCTGCACATCTTTTTATAAGAAAAAAGGAGTGCACAAGTATGAAAGGCATTATTCTCGCCGGCGGTGCCGGCACACGGCTCTATCCCTTGACCATGGTCACCAGCAAGCAGCTGCTGCCGGTCTACGACAAGCCCATGATCTACTATCCGCTGTCCACCCTTATGCTGGCGGGCATTCAGGATATCCTGATCATCTCTACCCCTACCGATACGCCCCGCTTTGAGGCACTGCTGGGCGATGGCAGCCAGTACGGCATCCATCTGCAGTATAAGGTGCAGCCCTCTCCGGACGGTCTGGCACAGGCCTTTATTCTGGGCGAGGAGTTCATTGGCGACGACTGCTGCGCCATGATCCTGGGCGATAACATTTTCTACGGCAACGGCTTCTCCAAGCTGCTCAAGAGCGCCGTGGCCAACGCAGAGAACAAGGGCCGCTGCACCGTGTTCGGCTACTATGTGCAGGACCCCGAGCGCTTTGGCATCGTGGAGTTCGACAAGGACGGCAAGGTGCTCAGCGTGGAGGAAAAGCCCCAGCATCCCAAGTCCAACTACGCCATCACCGGCCTGTACTTCTACAACAAGGAAGTGGTGCAGATGGCAAAGCAGGTAAAGCCCTCTGCCCGCGGCGAGCTGGAGATCACCACCCTGAACGATATGTACCTGAAGCAGGACGAGCTGGATGTGCAGCTGCTGGGCCGCGGCTTTGCATGGCTGGACACCGGCACGATGGAAAGCCTTGTGGAGGCTGCCGACTTTGTGCACATGATCGAGAAGCGTCAGGGCATCAAGATCAGCGCACCGGAGGAGATCGCTTTCAAGTACGGCTGGATCGACCGCGACACCTTGCTGGAAAGCGCCGAGCGCTACGGCAAGAGCCCCTACGGCCAGCATCTGAAGAACGTGGCCGATGGCAAGCTGCGCTACTAAGCATAAGGAAAGGCACATTGGTATGAAAATCATTGTCACAGGCTGCAAGGGGCAGCTGGGCACAGAGCTGCTCAAGCAGCTGCAGGAGGGCCGCAGCGAGCTGGGCCCCATCCCCGAAAAGCTGCTCAACGCTACGGTGATCCCGGTGGATCTGCCGGAGCTGGATATCTCCAATTACAGGATGGTGGACGAGTTCGTGCGGCGCAACCGCCCGGATATCATCATCAACTGCGCCGCCTACACCAACGTGGACGGCTGCGAGGTGCACCACGACGACGCCTTTAAGGCAAATGCCCTTGGCCCCCGCAATCTGGCGCAGGCTGCCGAAAAGACCGGCGCACGGCTGGTGCACGTTTCCACCGACTATGTGTTCTCCGGCCGGGAGAACGGCGGCATCCCGCAGGATGAAGCCACCCTGCCCGGGCCCATCAGCGCCTACGGCTCCACCAAGCTCATGGGCGAAAAGTATGTGGAGCGGTTCTGCCACCGCCACTTCATCGTGCGCACCGCGTGGCTGTACAGCTACTACGGCAAAAACTTTGTCAAGACCATCGTGAACGCAGGCAAAAAGTTCGGCAAGCTGGAAGTGGTCAACGACCAGTGCGGCAACCCCACCAACGCTGCCGACCTTGCCCACGAGATCTTGCAGCTGTGCGTGACCCACGAGTACGGCCTGTACCACTGCACCGGCGAGGGCATCTGCTCCTGGTACGATTTTGCTGCCGAGATCATCCGCCTTTCCGGTGTGGACGCTACCGTTGCCCCCTGCACCAGCGAGGAGTACAAGGCAAAGCACCCGGACAGCGCCGACCGCCCCAAGTGGAGCGCACTGGACAACCGGATGCTGCGCTGCACCGTGGGCAACGATGTCCGCGACTGGAAGGACGCTCTGGCCTGCTTCTTCGCCCACTGGGACGGCGAAAACGGCATGAAGGGCTGAAAAAACTGAAAATCCCCCCTGCGGAAGAACTGAGGATGTATCATGTTTGATGCGATTTTTGGCAGATCTGTCAAGATATTAAAGATCCTTGCAAAGGTGCAGTGTGTGCTGGCCTTTGTGCTTGCATCCATGCTGTGCGGCGCGGTTCATGAAATGCTGAAGCCCTTTAGTCGGTTTTCAGCCATCGTGCTGGGGCTGGTGGTCGCCGCGGTGTTCTGGGTGCTGCAAATGTTCCTTGCATGGGCGCTGTACGCCTTTGCGGAGCTGGTGGAGCATACCGAGGCCACTCACAAAGAACTCAGCAACATGAGTGCAGGTCTGGCACGGTACACCCAAGCCACCTATGAGGAGCTTCACAGCATGAACAAAGGGCTGGAGGCATACACCAAGGCCATGGGCAAGACCATGAACAGCATGAACAAGAACCTCTACCTTGTGGCAAAGCACTGCTGCGCCGAGGAGGAACGCGCCCGCGCCGCAGCCCGCCCGCAGTCCGGGAACAACAACAAATAAATAAAGAGGATACTGACCTATGAAAACCTATCTGATCACCGGCTGCGCCGGTTTTATCGGTTCCAACTTTGTGCACTATATGCTCAAAAAATACCCGGAGATCCTGCTGGTCAATCTGGATAAGCTGACCTATGCGGGCAATCTGGAAAACCTGAAGGACGTGGAGGGCGACCCCCGCCATGTGTTCGTGCAGGGCGACATCTGCGACAAGGAGCTGGTGGAGAGCCTGTTTGCAAAGTACGATTTTGACTACGTCATCAACTTTGCCGCCGAGAGCCATGTGGACCGCTCTATCAAGAACCCCGAGATCTTTGTGCAGAGCAATGTGATGGGCACCGTCAACCTGCTGCAGCGCGCCAAGGAGGCATGGTACGACGCCGATGCCAAGACTTGGAAAGAGGGCAAGAAGTACCTGCAGGTGTCCACCGATGAGGTGTACGGCGCTCTGGGTGCGGACGGCTTCTTTATGGAGACCACGCCCCTGTGCCCCCACAGCCCCTACTCCTCCTCCAAGGCCAGCGCCGATATGTTCGTCATGGCCTTCCACGACACCTACGGCATGCCGGTGAACATTACCCGCTGCTCCAACAACTACGGCCCCTACCAGTTCCCGGAGAAGCTGATCCCCCTGATGATCAACAACGTCAAGCACCACAAGCAGCTGCCCGTCTACGGCGACGGTATGCAGATCCGCGACTGGCTGTATGTGGAGGATCACTGCAAGGCCATTGATATGGTGGCAAACGGCGGCAAGATCGGCGAGGTGTACAACGTGGGCGGCCACAACGAGCGCCCCAACATCTTCATCGTCAAGACCATCATCAACCAGCTGCACGACCGTCTGCAGGACGAGGGCATCAGCGAGGAGCTGATCAAGCACGTTGCTGACCGTCTGGGTCACGACCGCCGCTACGGCATCGACCCCACCAAGATCAAGAACGATCTGGGCTGGTACCCCGAAACTCCCTTTGAGAAGGGCATCGTGCTGACCATCGACTGGTACCTGAACCATCAGGAGTGGATGGACCACGTCACCAGCGGCGACTACCAGAACTACTATCAGGATATGTACAAGAATAAGTAACAGCCTGTAAATCAAGCAAAACCAAAAGCCGGACAGCCAATGGACTGTCCGGCTTTTGCTTTATTTAGTGGTTTCCACCACAAAATCCGCGCTTTCGGCAACGCCATACTGCGCAAAGTACCCCTCCTCCAGCGGCACCCACCGGGCGGCAAAATCCGCGTAGCGTGCGCCCTCCCGCGCCTGTAAGCGCCGGGTCTGCTCGGCCTTGGTGCAGGTCACAAACACCCGCAGCGTCTCGTAGGGGCGCAGCAGCGGGTGGTGGCTGTAGCTGCCCTCTAAAATCACCAGCGGCTGCGCGGGTAGCTGCACCGGGGGCAGGTAAGCCCCCTCCCGGCAGCTGTACGCCCGGTAGGCTACGGGCTGCCCCGCGTAGGCAGGGCGCAGGGCTTCGTCCCGCAGGCGGGTAAGGTCCATGTTGGCGCAGGGAGTGTGTGCCCAGTCCGGGCTGCGCTGAGCAGGCGGCAGGTAGAAATCATCCGTGCGCAGCAGGGTGCAGCCGGGCAGCTGCGCCGCCAGCCTGTTGGCAAGGGTGGTCTTGCCGCTGCCGCAGCGGCCGTCCAGCGCCAGCACCAGCGGGCGGGTGGGCTTTTGCGCCAGCGCGGCGCTCAGCAGCGCAGACAGGGTGGACGCGGTGATGGGTATGGGCATGGGTTTGGCCTCCTTGGCAGGGGTGCGCCCAAAGGGGCAGACCCGATAATACCTCGATTATATCATAATCGTCGCCGGAAGGGTAGCGCGGGTGCGGTTTGCCATAAATAACTTTTTTGCCGGAAGGGCTTGACACAGCCCGCTGCGTTGTGGTACACTACTGACGTTAGGAACGACTAACCGTGTGAGACCCCACCGGCAGCGCCCGCAGACCGGGCGTGCTGCTTCTTTTTTTTTGAAGTGATAGTTAGCTGCGTCTTACTTATAACCGCCCGGCATCCGGGGCACACTGACCCTGACACCGCCGCCAAAGGAGAACTGCCATGGAGCGTGATTTTGAGACCGTAATGATCGAACAATGTGCCCCGGTACTGGCGGGGCTGAAGCCTGCGGGGCTGTTCCGCTACGAAACGCGAAACCGTGCCGACCTTGCCCGGCGGGTGGCGGGCTGGAACGCCCAGCTGAACCCCAAGGGCTTACAGGTGCGGGTGCTGCGGGGGTGCATCGCTACCCGGCAGTATCTGGTGTACGTCTACCGCGCCGCCAAGCTGCAAACGGTGCTGGCAGATGCCGCTGTGCGCGGCTTTTTAGCCCGGGAGGGCTACCGTCTGCCGGAAGATGCCGCGGACTGCGGTGCGCTGATCGACCAGCTCAGCCTGCGGCTGTGCTGCGCGGCGGAGGCGGCGGATTTCCCCCACGAGATCGGGGTATTTCTGGGCTATCCGCTGGAGGATGTGGTGGGCTTTATCCGGCACCGGGGCAAGTGCTTTACCTGCTGCGGGTGCTGGAAGTCCTACGGCGACCCGGCCGCCGCCCAGCAGCACTTTGACCAGCTTGCCAAGTGCACGGCGGTGTACCTGCGGCTGTTCCACAGCGGCACGCCCATTTTAAAGCTGGCAGTCGCCGCCTGAAAAATTGATATTCTCTTTTCAATACTCTCTTTTATCCTGGCAACTCTCCTATGCTTCCGACACAGGAGAGAGTGATTCTCCTTTTTACACATGACCGCCCGGTGCAGTTTTGACCCCTGCGCCGGGCGGTCGTGTTTCTCCGTCACCCTGCCCTATAAAAGGGCAAAACGTCCCCTTAAAAAATGTAAACATTGGCTAACTTTAGCTCAAGAAATAGAGTTAGTCATTGATGATTTTGATAAAAATGTGGGCCGGTTCCGGCATAAAATTTGTTTGTTCATATAAACTAACTATGAGATATGAAAAATCTATTGACAAGCTTGGTTAGCAGCAGTAAACTATCTACGCTGATAGTTACGGCTGACTAACCACCGCAGCATCACATCATTTTTATGGAAGGGGAGCACAGCGATGATGCCTTTGACGATGACAAAAGCAGGCGAGACCGTCACCATCCGCAGGATCAGCGGCAAGGACGAGGTGCGGCTGCATCTGGCCGAGCTGGGGTTCGTGGTTGGCAGCGAGGTGACCGTGGTCAACGAGATCGCGGGCAACCTGATCGTGCAGGTCAAGCAGAGCCGTCTGGCACTGGATAAGACCATGGCAAGCCGCATCATGGTGGACTGAGGCAGCGCCTTCCCGGTGCTGCATGAGATACTGCAAGGGAGGAACGAGTACGATGAAAACACTGAAAGACGTAAAGGTGGGCGAGACCGCCACCGTGGCACGGCTGCACGGCGAAGGCCCGGTGAAGCGCCGCATCATGGATATGGGCATCACCAAGGGGGTGCAGATCTATGTGCGCAAGGTGGCGCCGCTGGGCGACCCCATGGAGCTTACCGTGCGCAACTACGAGCTGAGCGTGCGCAAGGCGGACGCTGAGATGATCGAAGTAGTCTGATACGACCAAAAGGGAGGAAAGGTATCCGCAATGAGCATTAAAATTGCACTGGCCGGCAACCCGAACTGCGGCAAAACGACCCTGTTCAACAACCTGACCGGCTCCAACCAGTATGTGGGCAACTGGCCCGGCGTGACCGTGGAAAAAAAGGAAGGCAAACTCAAGGGCGACAAGGACGTTGTCATTCAGGATCTGCCCGGCATCTACTCGCTGTCCCCCTACACGCTGGAAGAGGTGGTCTCCCGTACTTACCTTGTGAAGGAGAAGCCCGACGCCATCCTGAACATCATCGACGGCACCAACATCGAGCGCAACCTGTACCTGACCACCCAGCTGATCGAGCTGGGCATCCCGGTGGTCATGGCTGTGAACATGATCGATCTGGTGCGCAAGAACGGCGACACCATCGACCTGAAAAAGCTGAGCGCAGAGCTGGGCTGTCAGGCAGTGGAGATCAGCGCCCTGAAGGGCGAGGGCACCGAGGCTGCCGCCAAGGCTGCGGTCGCCGCTGCCAAGGCCGCCAAGACCGGCGAGCTGCCCCATGTGTTCACCGGCAGTGTGGAGCACGCCATTGCCCACATCGAGGAGAGCATTCAGGGCAAGGTGGACGACCGTTTCCTGCGCTGGTACGCCGTCAAGCTCTTCGAGCGGGATGAGAAGGTGCTGGCAGAGCTGGGGCTGGACAAGGCACTGGTGGACCACATCGACGAGCACATTCAGGACTGCGAAAAAGAGATGGACGATGACGCCGAGAGCATCATCACCAACCAGCGCTACGCCTACATCAACACCGTGGTGCACAAGGCAGTCAAGAAGAAGGCCCGCGTGGAGCACCTGACCGTTTCCGATAAGATCGACCGGATCGTTACCAACCGCGTGCTGGCACTGCCCATCTTTGCAGTGGTGATGTACCTGATGTACTCCCTGTCCGTGGGCAAATCCATTGCGGACGGCGGCTGGGCCATCGGTACCTTTGCCACCGACTGGACCAACGATGTCCTGTTCGGTGAGATCGTTCCCAATGCGCTGGGCGGCTTTTTGGAGAGCATCGGCGTGGCTGGCTGGCTGTACGGCCTGATCATGGACGGCATCGTGGCCGGTGTGGGCGCGGTGCTGGGCTTTGTGCCCCAGATGCTGGTGCTGTTCTTCCTGCTGTCCATCCTGGAGGACGTGGGCTATATGTCCCGCGTGGCCTTTATCATGGACCGTATCTTCCGCAAGTTCGGCCTTTCCGGCAAGAGCTTTATCCCGGTGCTGGTGGGCACCGGCTGCGGCGTGCCGGGCGTTATGGCAAGCCGTACCATTGAGAACGAGCGTGACCGCCGCATGACCATCATGACCACCTGCTTCATCCCCTGCGGCGCAAAAATGCCCATCATCGGCCTGATCGCCGGTGCAATGTTCGGCGGCTCCTCGCTGGTGGCAGTGTCTGCCTACTTCATCGGCATGGCAGCCATCATCTGCTCCGGCATCATGCTGAAAAAGACCAAGGCCTTTGCGGGCGACCCCGCTCCCTTCGTCATGGAGCTGCCCGCCTACCATGTGCCCGCGTGGGGCAACGTGCTGCGGGCAACCTGGGAGCGCGGCTGGTCCTTCATCAAGCGCGCAGGCACTGTGATTTTGCTCGCCACCGTCATCCTGTGGTTTGCACAGGGCTTCGGCTTTGAGAACGGTGCCTTTGGCATGATCGAGGATCAGGACAACTCCATCCTCGCCATCGTCGCCACCAAGGTCGCATGGATCTTTGCACCTCTGGGCTTCGGCAACTGGAAGGCCACTGTGGCGTCCGTTACCGGCCTGATCGCCAAGGAGAATGTGGTTGGCACCTTCGGCGTGCTGTACCACTTCGGCGGCGAGCTTTCCGAGAACGGCGACGAGATCTGGGCAGCGGTCGCACAGGACTACACCGCTCTGTCCGCTTACGCCTTCATGATCTTCAACCTGCTGTGCGCTCCCTGCTTCGCTGCTATGGGCGCCATCAAGCGCGAGATGAACAACGGCAAGTGGACGGCCATCGCCATTGGTTACATGTGTGCTCTGGCTTACTGCTCTGCGCTGGTGGTGTATCAGCTGGGCGGCCTTATCACCGGCGAGGTGCACTTCGGCCTGTTCACCGTGGTGGCTGTTGTGGTGCTGGCAGCGTTCATCTACCTGATGGTGCGTCCCAACAAGTACGCGGGCAACAACGAAGTCAAGATCGACGTGACCAAGATCTGATCGAACCGCATGACATTGTGAAAGGGTGTGTTTTGTATGATGGAATTTCTCGCTGCAAATTTTAATCTGCCCACGATCATTGTGGCAGTCATCGTGTTTGGCGGTGTGGGCTGGATCACATGGCACTCCCACAAGCATGGCGGCGGCTGCAGTGGGTGCAGCGGCTGCGGCGAAGGCGGCTGCAATGGCAGCTGCAGCGGTTGCAGCGGCTGTCACTGAGCATTGAAATGATCCGCAAAGGGCGCGGGCTGGAACATTCGGCTCGCGCCCTTTTTTCGGAAAAAGAAAGTTAGCGAACCATAACATTCACAAAGACAACAAAGAGAAAGAGAAATTTAAGAAAAGCTGCAATGACAGATGCAACTAACGTAAAGAACATGAAGAAGATTTTACCATATCTTTAATCGTATATAGGAGGAAGTAATTAATGGCTAGAGTAAAAGGCGCAATTGGCGCAAAGAAAAGACATAACAGAACACTGAAGCTTGCGAAAGGTTACAGAGGAGCAAGATCTAAACAGTATAGAGTAGCTAAACAGTCCGTAATGAGAGCTTTAACAAGCGCTTACGCAGGAAGAAAGCAGAAGAAGAGACAGTTCAGACAGTTATGGATCGCACGTATCAACGCTGCAGCAAGAATGAACGGACTTTCTTACAGCAAGTTCATGTACGGCTTAAAGTTAGCAGGCGTAGAAGTTAACAGAAAGATGCTTTCCGAGATGGCAATCGCTGATCCGGCAGGTTTCGCAGCTCTTGCAGAATTAGCAAAGAGCAAATTAGCTTAATGAAGATTAAGGCCAGCAGATATTATCTGCTGGCCTTTTTTGTTTACAAAAAAGTTGTCCATTTATTAAATAACATTAATTTTTGTTTCTAAAAGGGAGGAGATAGTTATGAAAAATGTAAAGGTTATTAAAAAAGCTGCAATTTTTTTGATGGTGTTTGTACTGGCATTTAGTTCGCTTAGTGCTGCGGCAGCAGTTACTTACAGCAGAGGCGGTAAAAGAGTTCGTTATACTGGTTCAAGTTACAAAGTGTATTATAATAGTAAAAGAGTGAACAGTGTGACAAGACCAGGATTAATGGTTAATGGAAATATTATGATACCTTATAGTTATACAATGGTAAAAAGAGGTCCAAAAGTATCTTATTCAAAGCAGAACAAAGGCAAGGTTTTAACACTTTCTTATAATGGTAATAAAATAGTTTTATATTTGAATAAAACATACGCTTACATAAATGGAAAGAAAGAAAAGATTCGTACAGCTCCATTTAAGGCAAAAGTGGGTGGAACGGGATTGATTATGGTTCCAGCTAAGGTAGTGTGTGAGGCATTAGGCATCAATTATACATATAATGCAGCGAGAAAAGCAATCTACATGACGGGAAAAGCGATAACAACGAATGCACCATCAACATCCAATGGAACGACAGTAGGTAGCAGCCTGCAGGCAACCGCTTTTAAGAATATGAGTACACAGGAATTTGTTAACGCAGTAGGTCCGATTGCAAGAGAAGATTACAGAAAGACAGGAGTACTTGCTTCTGTAACATTAGCACAGGCAATCAACGAGAGCGGCTGGGGCAAATCTGGTCTTACACAAAGTTCTAACAATATGTTTGGAATGAAAACATCTCTTTCCGGTAACAGCTGGTCTGGTTCTGCATGGGATGGAAAAAGCTATGCGGAAGTAAAAACAACAGAAGAATATAACGGGAAAAAGGTAATTATTACAGCTAAGTTCCGTAAATATAGTTCTGTAGCCCAGTCGATTGCTGATCATTCAGCATATCTTTCTAATGCAATGAATGGTACACACAGACGCTATAATGGACTTACCACAACAAAGAGTTATTCTACACAGCTTTCAATTCTTCAAAAAGGTGGCTACTGTACCTGGTCTGGTTATGTTTCTGAATTGACAACACTTATTAAAAAATATAATCTTACAAGTTGGGACAATTAATTATTTATGAAAAAACAAGAAAATAATCAGGATATGGAATCCACTAAAAAGTCTTTTCTATCTATGGGTTTTTCTCTTGCGCTGGTAATTTGTGTACTTCTATTTATTTTTGGATTTAAGCATTTTTTGAAAGGACGAGAATATCAGGGAAACGCTGTTCAAAAAGAAGCCGAGAGTAGTACACAGGATATTCATAAAGAGTATCTGGACACAGACAAAACATTTCAGTCAGGATACATTATGATAAAAGATGTGCCTGAAAAAGGAATTTATACCTCAAAGCTGCCGGGAGAGAAGAAGAAAAAAGGTGCGGTATCTTTGAAGAACGGACAGATTCTCTGGGCAAGTAAAAAGGGAAGCTATGAAGGTAAGACGTACTATCATTTGAGAAATGGCATGTATCTAAAGGCAAGTGAAAATTATACAGAAGAACTTACATCCTATGAAAAGCTAGGTGGTTATGTAGCAATCACATATATTAGTTCAACAGGAGTACGACTCCGCGCGTGGGCTGATTTTTCTGCAGATAATGTAGTTAAATCTGTATATGTAGGCGATAAAGTACCAATTAAAGGAAAAGTAACATTGAAAAATGGAGATTCCGCCTATATTACAGAAGAAGGGCTTTACCTTACGACAGATATTCAGTATTTAAATGATTACACGACAGAGTAGTTATTTCTCAAATTAAAAACAGGCAAAACCCAAAAAGGGGGATGTTCCAGTAAGATGCTTTATACTTTGGAACCTCTCTCTTTTTGTTACTCTTTATTGTTAAGCTGAAGCGTGTTTTTCAAACACGCTCTAAGACAAAAAGTGTAAATGAGGTGATATGAGAAAATATATACACTATACCATGATATAGGGACGCTTGTTTTTTCTATAAAAAGCATTATTTTTCTTAAAATTAAAAAAAACGAAAAAATTTAAAAAATTTAAAAAAGTACTTGCAATTAAAAAAACACTGTGATATAATAAATTTTGTCAGTGAGAGAGATAATTACTGATAAGCAGTTGTGGCGGAATTGGCATACGCGCTAGACTAAGGATCTAGTCCGGGCTGACTGGGTACGGGTTCAAGTCCCGTCAACTGCATTGAGTGAGAGCTGAAGATTTAATCTTCAGTTCTTTTTTTTGTTTTATGGCAAATCTAAATCTAATATTAACAAAAACTTTTCTTTTTCCCGCATAATGCTACCTTGTCTCTTTCTTCTATTCATTTTATAATAGATTTAATGGTAAAAATTTTCAATACACAGGGGGTTTTTTATTATGCAGTTACTTAAAATTTATTATGCGTATTTTAGTCCAGGAAACACTACAGAAAAAGTTGTTTCCCATATTGCATCATCTTTTCAAAACTATCCAGTAGAATCTATTAATTTAACAGATTATGCTACACGTCAGGAAGATTACTATTTTAAAGAAAATGAACTTCTTATTATCGGGGTTCCTGCTTATGGCGGAAGAGTCCCGGCACCAGTTGTAGATGCCTTAAGGCATTTTACTGGGTCAAACACGCCTGTTGTTCTTGTAGCGACTTACGGAAACCGTGATATTGATGATACATTAATTGAGTTAAAGAAAAATGTAATTGATAAGGGATTTATCCCTGTTGGTGCTGCTTCTTTCGTCTGCCAGCATACATTCTTAAAAGAATGTGCAGAGGGCAGACCTGATGAAGAAGATTTAAAAATGGCAGGAGAATTTGGGGACAAATTAAAAGAACGCCTTCGTCTTCTCGTTACATATGATGCCGGCGACTTAGAAGTTCCTGGAACTTTTCCATACACCAAACCACCAATGGGAGAATTTCCATTCAAAGTAGAAACAAATGAATATTGTATCTACTGTATGCTATGCGCGGATGTATGTCCGGTAAAAGCAATCAGCGAGAGTAACCCAAAAGAGATTGACAGCAGTATCTGTCTGCGTTGTGGTTCCTGTTTAAGAATTTGTCCAACACAGGCTAAGTATTTCACAGAGGAACCATTTAAGGTATTACAGGAGAAGTTATCTCCATTGTGCGGAGTCAGAAAAGAAAATTGGTATACAATCGCTTAGCTTCTGATTTGCCTGTCTGGCAAAGTAGACGAACTCCCGAAAATAAATAAAACATATTTGAGACTTTAGTCGCGGCGGTTTGAATGTTCTCTGATGTGCTCGCATCCAAACCTAGCTCCGAGGTCACAAATATGTTTTATTTATCTTCAGGAGTTCTGTTTGTTGGCAACAGGTGCAAAGTCAGAATTCCTTTTTGAAAAATTTGAGGAAGAAAGCAGAAGATATGGAATATCCAGGAAACGAAATTCTGTAGGATTAATGCTTAAATCAATATCATAATAATACACTGATTTATGGTTGTTATTTTTCCCGCCAATTAGAAATTGTTTATGGTTTTATCACTCGAAAAAGTAACCATCTTCCAAGGCCATTCTCAAATCTTCTCCAGAAGTTACTCAACTACTCCTATGGCTTTTGCATTTATAGTTATCCAAACAAGCTACTTGATTAAATTCAAAAAATAGTTATGTAGCAGATATCACTCCAGATAAACTATACATAACTATTTTTATATTGATTAATGGATTAAAATAAAAAGAGCCGAAGATAAAATCTTCAGCTCTCATCTTATGCAGTTGACGGGACTTGAACCCGTACCCAGTCAGCCCGGACTAGATCCTTAGT
>ERZ772812.361-NODE-361-length-42350-cov-3.739260_pt1 | contig 42350 bp, 42 predicted proteins | sample MGYA00511343_ERZ772812 | MGnify/ENA primary metagenome ERZ772812 (study PRJEB29015, sample SAMEA2737706) | human gut metagenome | biome: human gut; feature: human-associated habitat; material: faeces | place: China | collected 2012 ...
CGAAGCTCCCGTGGAAACCGAGATAGACAAGGCATGTTCTGCCTATGTCCTTCTTTGGTTTCCACGGGAGCTTTTTTGTTCTCGCGAAACGGATTCTGAACATGGAGGTGGCTGATATGGCTAAAGAACAGAAGAAGATGAAGGGGTCGAAACCCCGTTACATGACGACGTACGAAGCAGCGGAATTGCTCGGCCTGAGCGCCGGGACGCTCCGCGTTTGGCGTTGTCAGGGCAAAGGCCCGAGTTACTACAAGGTCGGCAATGCGGTCCGTTACAAGGTGGATGACCTTGAGGCGTGGAAGAGCGCCAACGTGAGGCGCGTCGAGCTGATGAATTAAGGGAAGGAGGTGCAACTATGGGCAAAAAAGAAAACCGCCCCGTTGCCTGCTCAGCTTCCGGGACGGCCTCTACCTGCGATTATGATAGCACGTTCGTTTCCGCAGGTCAAGACATGACCGAGAACGGGCTGATTAGAACGGTCACAGAGGAGTATCTGGCGGGCATCGACGTGGACATACGTCCTGCTCCCGAAGATGTCGAGCGGGAGCTTCTGCAGGCGACCAACAACGCCATCGAGGCGTACAACCTGGGTCCCCGCGACCCGAGCGCGCCGGTCGGAGCGTCATTGAATGACGCCTATCCCGACCAGAAGAAGGGAGACGCCCGCCTGCGCCTGCGCAAGCATCTGGACCCGTACCAGATTGCGCTGATTGTGCGCGAGCTGCATCACGCGGTGGGCATCCGCCTGGATGACTCGAACAGCGACGATAACTTCGACATCGGCGTGTACCAGTTCGATGGCGTCAACGAGGGCACCTACGATACGTCCCGCCTCGGCCTGGAGCGCCTTATCCGCAGCTACGATATGGCGATTTCCGCCCGCAACGTGGACGAGACGGTCGCCATACTGCGCGCTATCTGCTCTGTAAGGCAGAAGACGAAGGACCCCGAGCTGGTTGTCGTGAACAACGGCGTGTACGACTACGCCAGCAAGTTCCTGCTGGGCTTCGACCCGGAGATGGTGTTCACCGAGAAGAGCCACGTGGATTTCGTCGAGGGGGCGAAGAACCCCGTCATCCATAACGACGACGATGGCACGGATTGGGACGTCGAGTCCTGGATGGAAGAGTTCTCCGACGACCCGGCTATGGTGAACCTGCTTTGGCAGGTGGTGGGCGCCACCCTCCGCCCGAACGTGACGTGGAACAAGACCGCGTGGCTCTATTCCGATAGCGGCAACAACGGCAAGGGAACTCTGTGCACGCTGATGCGCAACCTGCTGGGCGACGGCGCGTGGGCGTCGCTCCCCCTGAAGGCGTTCTCGAACCCGTTCATGCTGGAGCCGCTTTCGCGGGTCTCCGCAATCATCACCGACGAGAACGACACGGGCACCTTCGTTGACGACGCCGCCGCGCTGAAGTCAATCATCACGCACGACCCGTTCCTGATGGACCGCAAGTTCAAGGACCCGCGCTCGGTGCTGTTCAACGGCTTCATGGTCCAGTGCGTCAACGAGCTTCCGAAGCTCCGCGACAAGTCCGAGTCCCTGTACCGCCGCCTCCTGGTGATTCCGTTCGAGAAGCGCTTCGAGGGTCGCGAGCGCAAGTACATCAAGGACGACTACCTGAAGCGCAAGGACGTGCTGGAGTACGTGCTCTACAAGCTGCTGGCGAAGACCGACTACTACGAGCTGGACGTGCCCCAGACATGCATCGACATGCTGGAGGAGTTCAAGCTGGAGAACGACCCCGTCCGCCAGTTTGCCGAGGAGGTGTTCGCCGAAGCGACGTGGGACCTGCTCCCGTACAAGTTCATGTACGACTGCTACCGCCATTGGTTCCAGCGCAACGTGCCTTCGGGGCGTCCCGTTGGAAGGAACGCGTTCCTCAAGTCGCTGAAGGGATTGGCGGCGGAGTACGGGTGGCTGGCGCAGGACAAGGTGCGCTCCGATGGGCGCATGGATAAGCCCGAGCCGCTGATTCTCGAGTACGACGTGCGCGAGTGGATGAACTCCGGCTACACGGGCAGCGACCCCGGGCGCAAGTGCATGCCCGATTTGGCGGAAAGCTACCGCGGCTTCGTGAGGGTTTCCACCGCCGGTTCGAGTGATAGCAACGAAACAGATTCAGAGGACAAGGAGGATTAAGGATATGACGAATTTGACCAAGGAGGAGTACGCGAAGCTGCATCTGAAGGCCAAGCAGGGGCTTCTCACACCGGAGGAGCAGGCGGTGTATTTCGAGTACAAGGAGGAGCAGGCAGAGGCTGCGAGGGTAAATACGCAGCCCCCTGTTCAGCCGCAGACGCCGCCCGTTCAGAACGCGGCCTACGGACAGCCGCAGATGCAGGGTATGCCCTACGGACAGCCCGTGTACGGTGCGCCGATGGGCAACCAGAACCCGGGCGCGTTCCAGCAGCCGCCCATGGGCGGCGGGATGCGTTGCCCCCGTTGCGGGGGCACCTACGTGAGCGTCCAGGAGGTGCAGAACCACGTTGCCCAGACGCCCGTTCGCGCGGGCCATCACGGGTGTTTGTACTGGGTGTTTGTCGGCTGGTGGGTGGAGCCGCTGATTTTGCTGTTCATCACCGTGCCGAGGCTCATTTTCAACGCGGCGAAGCCCCGCACGAAGACCCACGCCGTGTGCCAGACGTGTGGTCATTCGTGGACCGTGCGCTGACGGTTTCAGAAAGCGATTAACGACAGAAGGAGGTTTCAATCATGGCAACTAAGAAGCGTTACTCGGACATCAACAAGGCCATCAAGGAGGCCGAGGCGAGGCGCGAGGAGTATTACAAGCAGGTCGGTCGTGTGATGCTCGAAGAGTACCCCGAGCTGGGCGACATGAACGTCACCGACATGCGCAGGGCCGCGCGTTTCCTGCGCGACAACCTGCCCGAAAAGGCATCTTCGAAGGGTGCCGAAGCGGGCAAGGCGACCGCCCAGAACGGAGCGCCCGCCGCGTCCGATTCGGGCGGTGATTCCGCCCACGATGCACGCGAGCCTATGCCCGTGAGGGGCTACGGCGAGGGCATGTAAAGGAGGCAGTCGTGCCTCCATCCGGCACCCCGCAAGGGGTGTCCGGCGTGCCCCGTTCCGAATGGAGAGTTCTGCCGAGTCGTCGGCTGAAACCGGTTGGGAACAGGGCACCCCTGGGGGTTCGAAGGGGACAGCGAAAGCTGCCCCCTCGCGAGCGGGACGTGTACATACAAAACGGAGGTATTTTTCGCTGCAGCGAAAAAACCGGAAGTTTTGTAGGGACAAGTCCCATGCTCGCTACCTTTTGTCCCTGCGAAAGCATTTGCGAGAAATCGCGTCGAACAGACGCGGGCGATTGATAGAAAAAAGGGAGGTGTTGATATGGCAGTGAGTGCCGAAAAGAGAAGCAGCCGCGTGCGCCGCCAGGCGTCGAAGAAGCAGCCCAAGAACCGTACCGTGCAGGTGCGATTCTCGGACGAGGAGCTTGCTGCTTTGGATGCGGTCTGCGAGAGCACGGGCATGACCCGCTCTGCCGTGCTGCGCAGCTGGACCGTGCCCGGCGAGGGTGCTGGCTCCAACCCAGTGTACGTGGTGACGAAGAACGCCGACGCGGAGCGTCTGGCGATGGAGGCGAGGCGCATAGGCGTCAACGTGAACCAGATTGCGAGGACGCTGAACGCCGAGGCGAAAGGGCGCGGGGGCTTGCTCCGCTCCGACACCCTGGACGGGTGCGAAAAGAGCCTCGAAGAGGTGCGCGGCGAGCTGTCGAAGCTGGCCCGCGAGGTGGAGACCCTGCGCCAGGATTTCGGGTCGGACATGTTCTCCGCGCTGATGTACTCGGATGACCCGGGCAGGTTGAGAAGGCTCGTCAATTACTGGTTTGGGATGGGAGGTGATGCCTGATGTCAACGACTCACATCCAGCCCCTGCCGAACGTCTACGGGCGCATGGCCTACACGGAACTCGGCGAGGGCAAGAAGCGTACCGAGAACATCCAGAACGGGACGAACCGCATCGCCGCCCAGATGGGCGACGGTGATTCCCGCGAGGAGTTCGTGCGCTTCTGCTCCGCCATGAAGAGGCAGAACCAGGGGCGCGAGAATGAGGGGTTCGAGGTGCGCGTCTCGTGGGCACCCGAGGAGCTGTCCAAGGACGACCCCGAGGACATCCAGCGCGCCTGCGAGTACGGCTACTTGCTGTGCAAGGAGGTGGCACCCAACGCCCCGTGCTGGGTCACGGTCCACACCGACGGCGAGGGCGGCTGCGTGCATGTCCACGCCACCATCGCGAACCATGATTTGGAGACGGGCAACGCCATCGCGCACGGCACCGACCACGCCACGGTCAAGCGCAAGAACGACCAGCTGAGCAGACAGATGGGATTCTCCGTGGTGGGCCCTCAGCCGGGCGCGCAGAGAACGAGATGGGCGGACCGGAAGAGCGAGTTCGAGCCGGGCGCTTTCGAGCGCATGCTGGGAAACCGCGTCGAGGAAGCCCGCAACGCGTCGTCCAGCATGGACGAGTTCCGCGAGGAGCTTAGGCTGCGCGGCGTGGAGCTGAACGAGGTGCGCAAGGTGGACAAGGAGACCGGCGAGGAGACCGTGGGCTGGAGCTACAAAGCGCACGACCCGCTGGGCAAAACCAAGCGCAAGAGAAGGCGCCGTGCTTCCAACCTCGCCGACGACCTGACCAAGGAAGGCGTCGAGGCGTACTTCGAGGAGAAGCAGAGGCAGGCGGAGGCCCAGAAGGAAGACGCGCCGGCACCTGTTCCCGTGGCAACCGTCGCGGCGGAACCGCAGTCGGATTCCCCGGCAGAGCCTTCATTCGACGTGTACGCCGTTGAGGAGTCCGACGTGGCGCAGATGGCGGGCGACCTCCAGAGGGCGCACATCGACCGCAGCCGCGAGAGCGGCGAGCCGTTCATGGGCGAGCGCTACGGGCAGCTCATGGAGGCGGAGCGCCACCCAGAGGAACAGCTGGCGAAGCTGCAAGCCGAGGTGGACGCTGCGAGGCGCGAGTTCCACGATTCCAAGGAGGCGCGCGACGCGCTCAACCATCCGTGCCCGAACCTGCTGGCTGGCGCGTGGGTGTTCGCCAAGGCCGGGCGCGATGCCAAGGACCCCGTGTCCCGCATGATGGCGGACATGACGGCCATGATGCTGCGCATGCTGCTTCAGCAGGCCATGGAGGAGCAGCGCCGCCGGGAGCGCGAAGCGGCGGAGAGGCGTCTGTACGAGTCCCGCAAGAACATGTGGGACGCCGAGAAGCGCCTGAAGTCGGCCGAGAAGGCCCTTGCCCACGAGGACGAGCGCGAGGAGCAGGCAAAGCGCGTGCGCCTGCAGGAACGCGAGGACAAGGCGGCAAGGCGCGCCGGTGGCCGCGTGAAATACGGGGCCGATGCGGACAAGCAGTACGAGTAGATGGATAGGGAGGTTGTGTAAATCAATGATTGAAGATAAGACTGTTACGATGCAGTATTATGTGTTGCCTTACGAGATGATGGATATTAAACCGGGCGATGCGATAGAAAGCGTTGCGCGTCATGTATATCTCAACATGCCGTTGAACGATGTGTATGAGGAATTGTTCGGAAAGGCGGTTAAAGAATATGACGCTCATCAGAAGCGTCGTGACCGCCGTTATGGTGGCATAGATGGCTATATGGCGAGAGTTGATGCCGATTTAAGAGGGCGAAATCGTCATAATAGTGACGAAAAGGGTCAGCGCCTTGCGTATGAGGTTGTCGTTTCTCTCGGCTTCGATGAATCGAGTATGTCGAAAGTTTATACTCCGATTGAATTGCACGATGAGATGCGTATGCGCCTTAGTATTTTGGAATCGTATTTTAATTCGTGGGATAGGCGCAATCCTCGTTTGCGCCTCTTCCGTGTGTATTCCTGTGGTAAGTCTGATTGGACTGACTCAAAGGGAGGTACGATACATCTTCATCTTGCCTTTGTTCCGTGGGCAGATGGATACGAGCGCGGACCTTCCATTCAGACGAGCCTGAATCGTGCGATGGCGCAGCAGAGATGCGAATCTGAGGGCTTGATGCATAATTCCTGTGCAGTATGGATGGACCGCGAAATAGCTTTTATTGAGAAGTTGTTCGTAGAAAAGTACGGACGCAAGGTTATTCGTCTGGATACTGACATGAATAAGGCGGGTCCTTTATATAAGATGGAAAAGATGCGCCAGAAGATAGACGATATGGAGTGGGCGTTGATGGTTGCCCATAAAGAAGTCGCTTCTGCTTCTGAGACGTTGGCGATGGTTGAGAGGATGAAAGCGTTTCGGATGCCCGACGGTCGGAGTCTTTGGGAGTATAGTCTCTCTCTTCTCGCTGATTAAAAAACAAGGGAGCAGCGCGATGCTGCTCCCTTTCCTGTGGGTCAGTGGATTTCCGGCGCGGGCAGGATTGCCCAGCTTGTGCCGTAAGTTGTCACGCCCCAGACGTACATCCCCAGCTCCGCGTCGTAGAACACCGGCTCGTCGGTGTGCTCCATGAGGAAGCTCGGGTCCTGGACGATGTACCACTGGAATATCTCGTCCCAGGGTGCCCAATCCCCGCTCACAGGCTCCAGCGGGCGGCTGGCTATCTCGTTGGCGAGCACCATGCCGCAGCAGGTCTCGGCCAGGTCGGCGTAGGTCTTGATGCCGTAGTCACTCATCGCGCCCCTCCTCTGCCTCCTCGATGTCCACGATGGCGTTCACGACGCACTGCCGCATGGAGCGCAGGGTCTCGCAGTCGATGCTCTCGGCGAGGATGTCTGCGTCCAGCACCACCTCGCCCAGGGCGTTCACGAACCGCCACTCCATCACGTTGTCGATGCGCTTCAGCACGTCCATGAGCGACGCGTGGTCCATGGCGGGCATGTCGCCGTCGGCCTTCGCCATGCGCTCCAGCTCCTTGGCCTTGGCCGCGCAGAGGCGCGAGGTGCGCTTCAGCACCTGGATGCGCCACATGACCTCCTCGTCCGTGCCGTGGAACCTCTTCCAGCCTTCGTTCATGTGCGAACCTCCTTTCTCTTCACGTGGGCACCCGATGCCGAAGGCATCCTTCAAGGGGTGCTGGCCCGCTGACGGCACGCGAAGAGACCTGCAGAAGGGCTTTTGACGGGAGTACGCGCAAGGGGCGGAAGGCGGCGGTTTTCGGCATCCGCTCGTTTACGAGGCGATGCGGGAAACGAGCCGTTCCGGGCGACGAGAGAAAGCCCGTTTCGAGACCACGAAAAGCCCAGCTGAAGCCCAGAAAGTGGCAGTTGAACGGCGCTTTTCTCGGGCTTATAATTAAATATGGAAATGCGTAATTGATTAAATGTATAGCGAGGTGAGCGATATGAAGACGATTCTGGTATGCAACCAGAAGGGCGGCGTGGGCAAGTCCCTGGTCGCCGACGAGATAGCATTCTCCTTCGAGCGCTCCGGCATCCCCGTGAGCTTCTACGACCTGGACGCCCAGGGCGGCACCCTGCACCGCACCCGCGAGGCGGACGGCGCGCAGGTCGCCGTGGTGGACACGCCGGGGGCGCTCCAGGAGGCGCTGTCGGAATGGCTGAAGGAGGCGGACGTGGTGGTCATCCCCACCCGCACCACGTCGAGGGACATCGAGCCGCTGATGCGCATGCGCAAGGCGGTGTTCAAGCACAGCCGGGCGAAGATTGTCTACGTGATGAACGGGTGGAACCGCTTCAAGGCGTCCCGCGACTTCATGGAGTGGTTCGAGGGGCTTGCGGGCGACCAGACGGTGGTCACGCTGCCCCAGTCCGAGGCGTTCGTGCAGGCGGGCGCTGCAGGCGTGTCCGTGGTCGAGTTCGACCGCAGGGGCAAGGCCGCGAGGGCGACGCGCGCCCTGGTGGACATGGTGCGCGAGGCTGCGGGGTTTCCGAGGGAATAACCGCAGGTCAGAGCCGTGTTCCATATGGACAAATCGAGACACAAGGTGTATAATTGTACAAATGCGTAAATGATTAAAGGAGGTCGAGCTATGGCGAACATGTTCGAGAAGTATGCTGCCGACCGCGAGGCCGAGCAGAAGAAGATAGAGCAGACGGTTTCTGAACCGGCAGCTGCGAAGCAGACAACGGTTTCGGCGGACGCTGCGCCCGCCGAGGACGAGAAGCGCACCACGCTCTCGCTGTCGCTCACGGTGAGCGACAAGAAGGCGCTGAAGATGATGGCGGCGGAGCGCGAGACGACGATTGCCGCGATTATCCACGAATGGGTCGCGGAGCATTTGGAAAAGTGATTTGAGAGGAGTGGAAGCTATGTTGACACGAGAAGATGTAATCGAAAAGCTCAAAAACGGCGAACTGACGCCGCAAGATATCGCTGCAAATGGATGGATGTGTTCTGTAACGCAGCGCATTGGCAAGATAAAGCAGCCGAGAGGCGGTTATCTCAAGCCAAAAGAGTTCGAGCAAACAGTGCTCGACGGAGGCGGTATTGATGACCTATATCCAGAGGAAAACGTATCTCCTGGTTTAGTCGGTCTTGCCGTGGACTATCTTACGCGGTTCATGTCTGGGACCTCGGCGGAAGAGGCGTTTGAGATTTCTCGGATGGGCGCGGTTAATGTTCAACAACTTGGTCTTTTCGAGAGGCTGATATCCCATGTGAGCGGATTGGATGACGATTCCATAGATGCAGCCGTAAAGTTGTCTGGATTTGATTCAGCATATAGAGCAGGGGTCATGGCATATCGTCCCGTAGAGGATATTGTGCCTGACGCGCATACGATTGAGAACATACGCGTAATGGTTGAGCGTTCGCTACGATTCTTTGAGCAATATGGGCCAAAGGTGCTGGATGGTCTGACTTTTGAAGGCGGATATACTGGTTACGTTGCCACTGGCGACGGTGACTTCTTAACAGATGATACGTTGTGGGACTTTAAGGTTTCAAAGCAGAAGCTCCAAAACAAGTACACCCTTCAGCTGCTTATGTATTGGCGCATGGGGCTTCATTCTGTTCATCCCGAGTATAGGAATGTGAAATATCTTGGCATATACAATCCGCGTATGAATGTGGTGTACAGACTCGATGTAAACAACATTCCTGCGGATGTAATCTCAACGGTAGAGACCGAGGTTATCGGTTACTGACAACTAATTATGCATTTAAGCAATTACTTAATCAAAGGAGAGCACCATGAAAATCTATAAGCAGAAATTACGGGAGGGGGTAAGAGCTTGGCACGCAAGAAGAAGTTCGAGCTGAACGACAACAATCTTGCCATCGCCTACTACCGATTCTCCTCCCATTCGCAGAACGAGGCGAGCATCGACCAGCAGCGGGAGCTTGCGCATGCGTGGGCGGACGCCCACGGGTTCAAAATCGTGAAGGAGTACGAGGACGCGGCCATTTCGGGCACCACGGAGAACCGACCGGGGTTCCAGCAGATGCTGTCGGAGGTTGCGAAAATCCGTCCCCGTGTTCTCATCATGTGGAAGACCGACCGTCTGGGGCGCGACAAGTACGTGCTGGCGATGGCGAAGCGCACCATCCGCGACGCCGGGTGCGAGATACGCCTGCTGGCGGAGAACATCCCGACCGACGGGCCGGAGGGCGTGCTCATCGAGGGGCTGATGGATGCCATGGCGGAGTATTACAGCCGTCAGCTGTCCCAGAACATCCAGCGAGGCATGGACTACAACGCCCAGCACGCGCTCTACAATGGGCACAAGCTGTTCGGCTACGGGGTGGACAAGTCCACGAAGAGGTACATCGTGGACCCGGACACCGCTCCGTTCGTGCAGCGGATGTTCGCGGAGTACGCCGAGGGCAAGGCGATGCAGACCATCTGCGACGAGCTGAACGCCCAGGGGCTGCGCACCACGAGGGGCGCGAAGTTCGGCGTTAAGACGATGAACAAGATGCTGCAGAACCGCGCCTACATCGGCGAGTACCGCCACGGCGACATCGTGGTCGAGGGCGGCATGCCTGCACTGGTGGACGAGGAGACCTTCGAGAAGGTGCAGCGGAAGTTCGCCGAGAACAAGCGCAAGGGTTCCCAGCGGGCGCGCGGCATGGACGAGAACGACGCCCCGCGCTACTGGCTGACCGGCAAGGTTTACTGCGGGAAGTGCGGGAGCACCCTGCAGGGCGTGTCCGGCACGAGCGGGACGGGGCGGACGTATTACTACTACTATTGCTCCGCCCAGCGCCGCAAGCAGTGCACGCTGAAGAAGGTGCGTAAGGAGAAGCTGGAGGATGCTGTCACGATGATTCTCCGGTCGATTCTCCACGACTCCGAGAACCTGATGTCGCTTGCCGTGGACGCGGCGGCGTACTACGAGAAGAACTACCGCGACACGGGCTACCTGGACGGCCTGGAGGCCAAGCGCCGCGAGGTCGAGAAGAGCCTTGCGAACCTCGTGAAGGTCATCGAGTCGGGTCTTATCAGCGAGACGGTGACGGAGCGTCTGGTGCAGCTCGAAGAGCAGAAGCGCGCCCTGAACGAGGCCATCGAGGCCGAGAACATCCGCGCCGCGTTGTGCGAGGACGAGCACACCATCAAGGCGTACTTCGAGAAGTTCCTGCACGCGGACTTCGACAACCCCGAGACCCGCGACCAGGTGCTGGAATATTTCGTCGATAAGATTTACCTGACCGACGACGGGCTGGTGGTAACGTCGTGGTATTCGGAGGACAGGACTGAAGTCACGTGGGACATGCTATACGGGGAGGACGGCAACCCTTTTGTTAAAGGGGAAGCCGTCAAGTTCGACTGCTTCCCCTTTGGCTCCACCAGAGAAGAATTAGGCGAACTCTCCAAATGAGAGTTCGCCTTTTGTTTTTTGCTCGAATACAAACTAAAAGCCGAACACTCTTGTTGGTGTTCGGCTTTTTTGGATTTTTTAGGCTAAATGTGCCTAGGCAAACGCAAATCCAACAAACGAAATGCCTTTTTCAAGGGCACTTCCCCCGGCATCTTTGCAATAAGCCCATTCGTACACAGGTCCACCTTCATAATGGTTCTGAGAACCTTCATCAGCATTAGGATCGCTAAAGATATCGGCAACCTCATCGATTGGATATGTATCAAACCCGAAAACCTCTGCAACCATTTCCGAAACACCAACTACATCATCTGCATCGACGCAATAGAGACCCATTGCTGCATACATTCCACTTCCCGGCATTACTTTAATGGAAAGGGAATCGCCTCCATAAGGATCATCTTGAGCATCGGCATCCTGGAAGTAGTAACGCCAACCACCACTATCTTCCTTGACATCAACAAACTCTAGCCCCAAATCGTAACGAGCCTCAATACGATCCACGAGATCTTGAACCTCTGGAGGTGGACTTTGCCAGTCATCTACTGCCGAAACATCAAAAACTCGATATCCGTTAACGCAAGAGGAACGCCAATCAGGATCAAGCGTGCCATACTCCGAGGAAGCACCAGAATTAGCAGGCAAAGATGAGCTGTCATCTTCTAGGGTAGTATCATCCTCAGTCGTGCTTTCATCATCCGAGTACGTCGAACTCGAGCTGGAAGAACTCGAATCATTTGATGAGCTTGATCCACCCGAAGTAAGTGCACCCGTGCAACCCGTAAGCCCGATCACAAGAGCAAAAGCTGCTATCAATATCAGCAGTGACTGCCCCAGTTTTTGGAAAACCATGTCATCCCCTCCCTCAAGAGATATTTCACACCGATTGATATGAATTAATCTCGCGTTTAATCAGCTTGAATGACTTGTTTAGTTAGTCTATGAACATAAATGTCTTCATAAAGTTATCACAATTAGTACACATTTTCCACGATATAGTGGATTACGGTAATCGAAGATATATAGAGGGATGAAGTATAGGAATCGGAATCGTTTTAGGAAACTGAGATTTACGACACCTCTGTATCAAACTAAGTGATCTACTGAACTCCATGTAAGTTTTTATGCCGAACGATAGGATCGCATGACAACGTTTTATCTTCCTGGATGTAAATTCACAAAACTCGACCCCCAGGCGAGTAAAGCCTTGATTCGCTTTTGCAAAGAACAGCTTGACGCAATCATATTAGGTTGCTGTTCAAAAGAGTTCGCTATGCCAAAAGCAAACGACACAGTAATTTATGTATGCCCCACCTGCGCACTTATCATGCAAGAATCAAGCCCTTCTGTAAAACTTAAGAGCATCTATGAAGTGGTGCTTGAATACGATTGCCTACCAACCAAGAAAAAACCTCTATCATGGGTTGATCTCAAAAAGGAAAAAATTACCGTACAAGACTGCTGGCGTTCCCGAAATCACCCAAACCTTCAAGCTTCAGTCCGAGAGATTCTTAAAAAAATGAATGCCTCTATAGTTGAATTAGAAAACAATTATGAACATTCTGACTATTGTGGATCTAGCCTATTACAAGAGCCTTCCCCTCGCTATAAAACATTCGCTCCAAATTTATTTAAAGACCCGATTTTTAAACCGTGCAGTTTCGAGGAGCAAGAAAAAATACTAAGCAAACACGCAGAACAATACTCAACTGTTTTTGTTGGGTGCTATTGCACAGGCTGCTTTGAAGGAATCCAGCGAATGAATTCACGTTTTTCATCAAATCAAACCGAAACGCACATACCAGCAGCCCAAACCAATTCTAAAAAACTAAAGCCCGTTCATATTGCAAGTTTAGTTGCGCAATCACTTGCACCTTTATAAATGGCGCGTCACATAATATGCAAAAAGATGCCCACCGATTGGTGGGCATCTAAATACACGCATATTGTTTGATTACTTAGCAAATTTACCAAGTAATACCAATTGTTTACTTGTCTGCCAAAGCAGCCTGAGCAGCAGCCAAACGTGCCAAAGGTACACGATAAGGTGAGCAGCTTACATAATCGAGTCCGATTCCATAGAAGGTCTTAACAGAATCAGGATCGCCACCATGCTCACCGCAAACGCCGCAAACGATGTCTGGATTGCCCTGGTGACCAAGCTCAACGCCCATCTTAACCAATTTTGCAACACCAGGATCAACGGTTGCGAAAGGATTGTATGGAAGAATGCGCTCTGCCAAGTACTGAGGAATAAACTCAGCTTCAACGTCGTCACGAGAGAAACCGAACGTGGTCTGAGTGAGGTCGTTAGTACCAAAGCTGAAGAAGTCTGCCTGCGTTGCAATTTCATCAGCCGTAACTGCAGCACGAGGAAGCTCGATCATGGTACCAACAGGAATCTCAAGCTCGACACCCTGCTCTTCTGCAACCTCAGCAATGATCTTTTCAGCAAGTTCACGAAGCTTTGCAAGTTCAGGAACAACAGAAACCAGAGGAATCATGATTTCAGGCTTAGGATCAAGACCTTCTTTCTTCAACTGAGCTGCAGCAGTTGCAATAGCGCGAACCTGCATTTCAGGAAGAATAGGGAACTTGATTGCCAAACGGCAACCACGAAGACCCAACATAGGATTCTGCTCGCTCATGCCGTCGATCTGCTCCATAAGCTGACGCTTCTTCTCGATCACATCAGGATCGCCGCCAGATGCCTCAAGACGAGCAATTTCAACATCCAAAGAACGTGCGCTCTCAAGGAACTCATGCAATGGTGGGTCAAGCAAACGAACGATAACTGGATAACCATCCATTGCCTTGAACATACCCAAGAAGTCACCAGTCTGAGCTTTAAACAGATCGTCTACTGCCTTTTCACGAACTGCTTCATCTTCATTCAAGATGAAGGTCTGAATGATCTGCTTACGATCGCCTAAGAACATATGCTCGGTACGGCAAAGGCCAATGCCCTGTGCACCAAACTTGCGAGCAGTTGCTGCATCCTCAGGATTGTCAGCATTAGCGCGAACACCCATGGTGCGGAATTCGTCTGCCCACTCAAGAATAGTATCAAGATCGCCTGCCATCTCAGGCTCAACAAGCTCAACAGCGCCCAGAACAACAATGCCTGTAGTACCGTCCAAGGAAATCATATCGCCTTCCTTGATCACGATATCGGTACCAGCAATAGCTGCCTGCTTTGCCTCAGCATCAATCTTTAAGGTATCTACACCACATACGCAAGGAGCACCCATGCCACGAGCAATAACAGCTGCATGAGAAGTCTTACCACCATGAGAGGTCAAGATGCCCTCTGCAGCAATCATGCCAGCAAGGTCATCGGGAGTAGTTTCCCAGCGTACCAAAACGGTCTTGCGACCTTCCTTTGCTGCTTCAACAGCAGCTTCAGAAGAGAATACGGCCTCGCCCACTGCAGCACCAGGAGATGCGTTCAAGCCTTTTGCAACCACATCGTATTCGGCCTTCGTGTCAAACTGTGGGTGAAGAAGCTGATCGAGCTGTTCAGGGTCAACACGCTGAACTGCCTCTTCCTTAGTGATAAGGCCTTCCTTTTCCATTTCGATAGCAATGTGAAGTGCAGCCTGAGCAGTACGCTTACCAACACGAGTCTGGAGCATCCAAAGCTTACCCTGCTCGATAGTGAATTCGATGTCGCACATATCACGGAAGTGATTCTCGAGAATAGTAAATACCTCTTCGAGTTCACGACCTGCCTCTTCGAGGCCTTCCACATGCTTAAGATCAGAAATAGGGCTGGTGTTACGAATACCTGCTACTACGTCTTCGCCTTGAGCGTTTACCAAGTAGTCGCCGTAGAATTCCTTTTCACCTGTTGCAGGATTACGAGTAAATGCAACACCCGTAGCAGACGTATTGCCCTTGTTGCCGAAAATCATCGACTGAACATTTACCGCAGTGCCCAAATCATCAGAAATCTTGTTCTGCTTACGATACAGGATTGCACGAGGATTATTCCAAGAGCCAAATACTGCCTCGATAGCCAAGCGAAGTTGAATGTCTGGATTTTGAGGGAACTGAACTTTGCCATCAACGACAAGTGAAGGATATTCTTCTGCGCTTACGTTATCCGTGAAAATACCCTTGAATACCTCTACGAGCTGCTCAAGATCTTCAGCCGTAAGATCGGTATCTGATTCAACACCACGGTCACGCTTCATGATGTTGATCGAATTTTCAAACAGGTCACCATCAAGACCCATTACTACGTTAGAGAACATCTGAATAAAGCGACGATAGGAGTCCCATGCAAAGCGAGGATTCTCAGTCTGCTTGATTAAGCCGTGAATAGATTTATCGTTGAGACCCAGATTCAATACGGTGTCCATCATGCCGGGCATCGACATTGGTGCACCAGAACGAACGGAAACCAACAGTGGATCTTCGGGGTCACCAATCTTTTTACCGATACGGGCTTCGAGATCTTCACGATACTCTTCAATAGTGTCCAGAACTCCCTCAGGCCAGGTATTGTCGGAGTTTGCATACTCCATGCAAGTCTGGCAAGAAATAGTGAATCCGGGAGGGACAGGAAGGCCGATGTTTGCCATTTCAGCAAGGTTTGCGCCCTTACCACCAAGAATGGCCTTCATGTTGGTGTTGCCTTCAGTAACGTTCTTACCATTTGCGTCCTTACCGAAAGCATAGACGCGCTTTACTTGGTCAGTCACCATGTTCTCCTTAGATTAAACTTTTCTTCCTCACGCGCACTAATCCAATTGTGGGTGAGCATTCTCATAATACCGCAAAATCTCTTGTGCTGTTTCTTCGATTGCCCTGTTGTCGGTACGAATAACTATACAACCGAGCTTTCTCATAAGAGCACGAGCAGATTCTAAATCCTGATAAACACACTCCAAATCTGCATAAGAAGCAGCCACATTAGTAGCTTTTCCGAGGCGTTTCTTGCGAATATCAGCTAAAATTTCCGCGGAAATTATGAGACCAAATAAACGGGTTGGATCAACTTCAAAAATCTCTTTAGGCGGATCAGATTGAGGGTCGAGCGGCACATTTGCCACCTTATACCCCATCTGTGAAAGATAAATCGAAAGAGGAGTTTTCGACGAACGAGACACCCCAATCAATACAATATCAGCCTTCGTAAGATCTTGGGGATTACGACCATCGTCATGCGAAATAGTAAATTCCATCGCATCAATTCTGCGGAAGTAATATTCATTAACGGAATGAATTTTTCCCGGCTTGGCGATAGGATCCTGACCTGATGCTTGAGTTAAGGCATCAAGCGCTTGGCTCATAGCATCAACCGCAATAATAATGTCGCTATTCTTGTCTATATACTCCTGAAGAGCCTGCCGCATAGCAGGAGAAACCAACGTATAAAAGAGAACGAAAGGATGTTCTCCGATGCGACGATGAAGCGACACGTGAGCATCGATTTCTGAAATCATTTCTTTTTTAGAAATTACTCGTGGAAGAATTTCAATCGCAGGATCGAACACCTCAAAACATGCCGCAGCTGCACGCACGAGCCCCTGCGCAGTTGTTCCAACTGAATCAGACACAATATGAACCGTAGGCAATGTTTTGGAGCTTTTACCTTGCAAAATCCATTTTTGCATTATTCTCCTTCCTCTACAAAACTCTACAGAACCAAAAAGCGGCCCTCTATGCAAGGGCCGCATGATAAAACGCTATTTTGAAAGTAACGAAAAATCAGCCACGTTGGTAAATACTCGCACAAAGCGATTAAGAAGCCTGAGGCGATTTTCACGAAGAGCCTGATCTTCGTCCATAATCATCACACGTTCAAAGAACAAATCGATCGGTGCGCGCAACGCAGCAAGCTCGTTTAGCGCATCAGCATAATTGTCGGCTTCAAGAGCCAAAGCTACCCTGTTTTCAGCTTGCACAACCGCACATGAGAGCGCATGCTCAACTTCGCTCAACAAACTTTCATCGACGTTGCTTCCCAGATTAGGATCACACAAGTTATTGGCACGAGCATAAGCGGTAGCAAGATTTTCAAAGGTATCAGGCTCATTACTACGTGCTTGTTCGAGAGCCTCTACACGATGGATAAGTTCAAGAGGCTCTTGTACTCCCGCCGCCAAAACAGCATCAATCGCATCAAGGCCTTTGCCGCTATCACGCAACATCACACGCGTTCTTGTAATAAAGAAGTCAATAACCTCACTACGAACTGCGGTCGCATCAAACTGAATTCCCGCCTTAGCATATAAATCCAAGGAGGCATCTATTGCTGATATCAAGCTGATGGGAAGCGGATTGTCTCCCGAAAGAATAGCAACAATACCGATAGCACTGCGACGAAGCGCAAAAGGATCAGAGGAGCCGCTTGGGCCTTGATTTACCGCAAAGAGTCCACAGATAGTATCTAGTTTGTCAGCGAGGGCTACCACTTTGCCAACCAAGGTTTCTGGAACTTCATCGCCAGCAAAACGAGGTCGATAATGCTGCTCGATCGCCTGAGCAACCTGCGAAGTTTCCCCAGAAGCCAACGCGTAGTAGGAACCCATTACGCCCTGGACTGAAGTAAACTCTATTACTGCACTGGTTACCAAGTCAGCCTTACAAAGCTTAGCAGCACGAAGAGCATCCAAAGCATCTTGACCCGTAAGACCAGCGTCGCTTACCAAATGCTCTGCAAGTCCCCCAATTCGGTTAGTCTTATCAAGCATTGTTCCCAGTTTTTCCTGGAAAACTACCTGTGCGAGTTGATCCACATATGATTCAAGCGGTTTTTTTAAATCTTCATCATAGAAGAATTTTGCATCGTATAAACGAGCGCGCACCACACGTTCATTGCCATCAATGATGGTCTCGGCACATGAAGGATCACCATTACCCACCACGATAAAACGGTTGGTCAACTTATTATCGTTATCATACAGAGGGAAATAGCGTTGATGCATCAACATGGCATCCACGATAATCTCTTCAGGAACCTGCAGGAATTCCTCGTCAAAAGTACCCATTAAAGCAGAAGGATACTCAGCCAAATTGACTACCTCAACTAACGTTTTTGGTGGCAAAACGGCATGGAAACCAGTTTTCTGCTCAATCTCAGAAACACCTTCGCGAATAACTTCTTCGCGTTCCCTCTCTGAAGGAACCACAAATGCTTTTCGAACCGTAGAAACTAATTCATCTGCATTTGCTACCGAAAATGGTCCAGGTGCTAAAAACCGATGACCGTAGGTCAAGCGATCCGCTGATAAGCCAGCAAAAGTAAACGGAACCACTTCCGAACCAAAAAGGGCAACAAACCAACGAATAGGACGAGAAAAATACTCCGATTCGCTTCCCCACCTCTGGGATTTTGGCCACGAAATACCACGAACGATACCTTCAAGCACATTCGATAATAAGCTTGATACCTTAACAGAAGGCGTATGGGTACGTGCATACACATAGCCCTCTTCAACTACCAATTCAGAGGGATCTATTCCTTTACCGCGAGCGAAGCCTTGAGCAGCCTTGGTGGGATTGCCCTCCTCATCAAAAGCAATCTTTGCTGAGGGGCCCTTAAATACTTCGTTTTTTTCTTCCGTCGCTTCAGGAATATCATGAACCACCACTATTAAACGACGAGGAGAAGAATACACTTCAGTTTCGCCATGAGGAATCGCGGCTTCATCTAACAGACGTGGTGCAAGAGTTTGGAGCTGCTTAACCGCGTTAGATAAATCAAAGGCAGGAATTTCCTCAGTACCGATTTCAAAAGCAAGACTCTGCTGTGACATTCCTATTCTCCTTTTTCATCTTGAGCGGGTTTAACACCAACAACATGCTCCAAATACGAAGCACAACAAGCTTTTGCAATAGTACGAACACGTAAGATATACGCCATACGTTCAGTTGCGCTGATGACACCACGTGCATCGAGCAAGTTAAAGGCGTGCGAACACTTAAGAACGTAATCGTATGCAGGAAGCGGAAGACCTGCTTCAAGAACTCGTTTGCACTCAGCCTCGTAGCGATCAAACTCGCCGAAAAGCAAATCGGTATCAGCAATCTCAAAGTTATAGGCAGAAAACTCACGTTCGTTTTCCAAGAACACATCGCCGTACGTGAAGACACTGCCATCATCCCCACGTGCCCATATAAGATCGTAAACGGAATCCACTCCCTGGATATACATCGCTAAACGTTCAAGACCGTAGGTTATTTCAGAAGGAACGGGCCTACATTCGAATCCACCAACTTGCTGGAAGTAGGTAAACTGCGTTACTTCCATGCCATTGAGCCAGACTTCCCAGCCAAGACCCCAAGCACCAAGTGTTGGGCTCTCCCAGTCATCCTCAACAAAACGGATGTCATGTTTTTCGGGATCAATACCAATAGTACGCAAAGAATTAAGGTATAAATCCTGAACATTGTCAGGAGAAGGCTTCAAAAGAACCTGGAACTGATAATAATGCTGCATTCGGTTTGGATTTTCACCATAACGACCATCTGCAGGGCGACGACACGGTTGAACATAGGCAGTTTTCCACGTATCAGGACCTAAACTGCGTAAAGTGGTAGCGGTATGGAACGTACCCGCACCAACTTCGTTGTCGTAAGGCTGCATAATTACACAGCCCAAATTAGCCCAATAGCGCTGAAGAGACAGGATCATATCCTGAAAGGTCAGCACGTCAGAAGCACGCAAATCAGATGCGTCTGATGCGAGATTAGTCATTAAAACTCCTTTATCAAATTGAACGCGACTGTATACCTTTGACTATAAAAGACCAATTCGATCAAGCGGCCAATACGTTAGTATCGCTTTACCAAAAATGGTGTCTTCATCAATAGAGCCAAAATAGCGAGAGTCTGATGAGTTTTCACGATTGTCACCCATCACCCATACTTCGCCTTCTGGAACCACATAGGGATAGCTTATCGATACGTTACCAGCTGTTTGTGAGAGCGGATACGTCTCACCCGTAACATAGGGCTCGCTTTGTGCTACGCCATCAATATAAAGAGTGCCACCGGACATTGAAACCGTTTGTCCTTCAGTAGCAATAACACGCTTCACCAACACACGAGACGGAACCTGAGGATCAGAAAAGACTACGATATCGCCTGGTTGAACATCGGTAAAATGATAACTTACCTTTTCAGCAAATAACCTATCACCTGTCATGATGGTTGTTTCCATTGAAGCTGAAGGAACCTCAAACGGTTCCACTACATAGGTTCTAATTCCCCATGCCGCAGCAAGTACCACTGCTATGCATATAACAAAGCTGAGAAATCGCCTCAAGATGCCCGGCTGTCGCCTTGTAGCGTGCTGTCCGGAATCCACAAAGCCTCATCCTTTCTCATTACCATCTTCCAATAAAAGTAAACTGTTATTTATTTCAAAAAGAAGCTTATTTCCAAAAGAAACAAGTAATTATTTTGATAGTTCTCCCATATTAAGACAAAGTTGACGCTGCAAGCTCTCAGTCTCCAAGAGAATCAAGAAAATTTCGCTCAGATGCACTAATATTAGCGCTCTCCAATAAATCGGGTCGCCAGCGCTTGGTGCGGATTAAACTCTGCTCTCTTCTCCACTCAGCAATTTTAGCGTGGTGCCCCGAAAGCAAAACATCAGGCACTTTCATTCCACGATATTCAGCAGGTCTCGTGTATTGCGGATACTCCAACAATCCATCGTAGAAACTCTCATCCACCGAACTGCCTTCATCGCCAAGTACTCCATCGATACGACGAACCACCGCATCAATCACTACCATCGAAGCAAGCTCGCCGCTTGTAAGAACATAATCACCAATTGAAATCACCTTATCTGCAAGAGAATAAACGCGCTCATCTATTCCCTCATAATGGCCGCAGATAAAAAATAAATGGGGCTTACGAGCTAACTCTAAAGTAAGTGCATCATTAAATACTTCACCGGTAGGAGAAAGAAAAATAACATAAGGTTTTTTTTCTGATTGAGCAAAAAGATCATCACATGCTTCAAAGATTGGTTCGCATTTCATCACAAGACCCTGGCCACCACCGTATGGTTCATCATCGGTAGTGCGGTGCTTGTCGTGAGTCCAATCTCGCAAATCATGAGCAGTGAAATCAAGGTATCCTTTTTCCTGAGCAATGCGCATCATCGATTCATTCATGACAGAGTCATAACAATGCGGAAACACTGAGAGGGTTTCTATTTTCATGAATGAATACTCCTATAAATCAAGCAAACCATCAGGCAACGAAACCTTTATTACGCACGCATTCTCATCAATATCCACCACGAATGCATCAACAAGCGGAATAAGCACTTCTGTGTATGCTGCATTATTGTTGTCAGAATCTTGAAGGTTAGTCTGATCTTCGAAAGATTGACCTTGTATCGAAGAAGCATCTTCTTCTCGCATAACCACTAATAAAGGATGTGCGGGATTTTCCTCTATGCGAACAACCCTACCAAGGAATCCTTGCACTTCGTCACAAACAGCGAATCCAACTATCATGCGATCATCTGAAATGTCAAAGTTTTCAGGAAGATCGCTGTTTCTCACAAGGCAAAAATGCCCTTCTAATAACTCCGCGTCATTGCGTGAATCAATATCCTCAAAATACACCAAGTATTTACCTGGAGAAGGATTTTCAACACGCTTTACTTTAGAAGAACGAGGAAAACGCAAAAGAGGCGGAACAAAAGTAACCTCAAGACCTTCGGTTAGCAAAAAAGGAAGACCCTCCGTCGGTTTGACAGAAAGTCCTCCTTCTTTTGTTTTAGCGCTAAGAAGCGCAGCAATGTTCGTCCAGGAACCCATTATCTTAGGGGACCTTAATCAATAATTTCTACCTCAACGGCAGCGCCGTTGCGCGAACCAGCTGCGCGACACAAGGTGCGAATAGCCTTAATTACACGCCCTTGGCGACCAATTACTTTGCCAGCATCTTCGTCGGCAACACTAATCTCTACCAAAAGAGCGCCTTCTTCAGTATCCGTTGAAGTAATTTCAACAGCATCGGGATCGTCCACAAGTGGAACGACCAAGGCTTCTACCAAGTTAGCAATATCTTCGCGGAATTCCGCCATGATTTACGCGTTCTTGCGTTCTGCCTCAATGAGGCGAGCTACCGTGTCAGTAGGCTGAGCGCCGTTTGCAACCCACTTGTCAACCTTTTCAAGGTCAATAGTTACCGCTGCAGGAGTGGTAACAGGATTATAGGTGCCAACCTGCTCAATATAGCGACCATCGCGACGAGCGCGAGAATCAGCTACTACGATACGATAATAAGGTGCCTTTTTAGCGCCGTGACGGGCGAGACGGATCTTGACTGCCATCGAGTTGTACTCCTTCTAATACTTAACACGCGACTGTACGGAAACTTCTCTCTTCCGAGTCGCAAAACAGCAATTATTGATATTACCTCTTAGACGAAGAATCATCAAGACCACTCATCATGTCTTGCATCTTCTTCATATCCTTTATGGAAAGTCCCGCCATACCGGGAACTCCCATCCTTCGTTTGCTGTTCTTTCCCTTCTTACCTTTTTTGCCTTTCTTACCCTTTCGGGCATAGGCAGCTTCCTGCTGATCCATCATGCGACGAACCATTTTTTTAGTTTCACTAAATTGCTTAAGTAATTGATTTACTTGGTACACCTTAACGCCTGCACCTGCAGCAATACGAGCTTTCCGAGAACCGTTTAGAATTTCAGGATGCTCGCGTTCACGCTTGGTCATTGAACTGATAATGACGGTCATATCGTCAAGAGCATGTTCGTTGACTTGACCTTCACGCATAGCTTTATCGCCACCAGGCAGAGCGCTTACCAGCTTCTGAATGCCACCCATTTTGTTAACCTGCTGCTTCATAAGCAAAAAGTCGTTTAAGGTCAAATTGCCGCGTGCCATGCGCTCAGCTTCTTCTTCCTCAATTTCTTCTGCCTTTAATTTTGAAGCAGTTTCGATAATGCTAACAACGTCACCCATGCCAAGGATTCGTTTTGCCATACGATCCGGATGGAACTCTTCTAAAGAATCTGGTTTTTCTCCCGACGATATGAAAGAAATCGGCTTTCCTGTTACCTGCTTGATAGAGAGTGCGCCACCGCCACGCGCATCGCCGTCCATCTTAGACATAATGACGCCATCAAAATCAACTCGATCAGCAAAAGCTTTTGCGACATTTACCGCGTCCTGACCTGTCATGGCGTCAACAACCATGTAAATTTGATCTGGTTCAACCGCAGCTTTGATTGCCTGAGCTTCTTCCATCATTTCGTCATCTACATGTAAACGACCTGCCGTATCTACAATCACCACATCGCGCAGTGAATCGATCGCATCTCGAACGCCCTCTTTTGCAATCTTAACGGGATCCTTTCCTTCTCCGCGATAGACGCGAATGCCCATTTCATCACCAAGCGTCTGCAATTGATCAGCAGCTGCAGGACGATATACGTCGCAGGCAACTAAAAGTGGATTATGATTTTTTCCTTTTAGTAAATAAGCAAGCTTTGCCGCTGCCGTAGTTTTACCAGAGCCCTGCAGGCCAACCAGCATGATTACGTTAGGAATACGGCTGGAAAGCTTTAACGGCGCCTCTTCGCGTCCAAGAAGTTCAGTCAACTCATCAAGAACAACCTTGATAACATTTTGAGCTGGAGTCAAAGAGTCCATGATTTCTGTCGTCAGACAACGCTCTTTGGTCCGCTTGATAAACGACTTTACAACCTTGAAGTTAACGTCAGCTTCCAAAAGTGCCATGCGAATTTCGCGCATAGCTGCATCAATGTCTTCTTCATTTAAACGACCCTTGCTACGAAGGCCGCTGAATACCGACTGAAGCTTATCGGAGAGATTATCGAACATCGGTCATGTCTCCTATCAATGCACGCGCAAAATCATGCGCATCAAAATCCTGCAAATCGTCTATTCCCTCGCCTACGCCAATCTTGCAGATAGGCAATTCAAGTTCATGAGATATAGCAAGCGCGATACCACCTTTCGCAGTACCGTCGAGCTTTGTTAGAACTACCCCATCCAAATCGAGCGCTTTATCAAACTCTCGAGCTTGCTGCAAACCATTTTGACCAGTAGTCGCATCTACTACCAAAAGCGTTGAAACAGGAATCGAAGAACGTTTGCGTACAACATTAACGACTTTTTGGAGTTCGCGCATAAGATCATTGGAAGTATGAAGACGTCCTGCGGTGTCTATCAACACCAAATCCGAGCCTGCCTTTTCTGCACGCTCTATCGTTTCATAGCAAACGCTTGCTGGGTCACTACCACGCTCACGGCTTACGATTTCAACCTCAGCACGCTGTGCCCAAACTTCCAACTGCTCAATCGCTGCTGCGCGAAAAGTATCTGCGCTTCCAAGCAATACCTTCCTGCCCTTCTCGTGGGCAGCTGCCGCAACTTTACCAACCGTAGTAGTTTTTCCCGAACCGTTTACCCCCACAAAAAGAACCAACGAGGGATTCTTTTCGAAAACATCTTCCTCTGTAGGAGTAAAGGTTGAGGCAATTTGCTCGGTAAGCATATCAAAAACGGCATAAGCATCAGGCAATGCCTTACGGCGAGCTTGATCACGCAATTCTTCAACAATCTCATCGGCAGCGCTGGCTCCCAGATCAGCAAGAATAAGAGTTTCTTCGAGCGTTTCCCAAAAATCCTCATCAACATCAGGACCGCGATCAAGCAGAATATTCATCTGCTCCTTTAAACGCTCTCGAGAACGCGACAATCCCGCATTTATTTTCTCAAAGAAGCCCATTTAGCCCTCCTTGCGCATTGTGTTATCTATCTTTTGACTTATCACTTTAGTAATGCCGTCAGCCTGCATGGAAACACCATATAGTATATCTGCTGATTCCATGGTGCGACGTTGGTGAGTAATCATAATGAACTGAGTTTGATCGCGAATAACTTCTAGATAGGCAATCAAACGACGCAGATTAGTATCGTCAAGCGCCGCTTCAACCTCGTCCAAAATATAAAACGGGGTTTGGCGAATGCGATAAACCGCAAACAGCAACGCCATTGCCGTCATTGATTTTTCGCCACCTGAAAGTAAAGACATTTTCTTTACGCGTTTTCCTACCGGCTGCGCATGAACATCAACACCCGTATGTTCCAAATCGTCGGGATCGACCAATGATAAATGCGCCTGACCACCCGGAAAAAGCGTTGAAAATATTTCAGAAAAACTATCATTTACCTGCTCAAAGGTAGTTATAAAGTCGTTGCGCATTCGTTCATCAATTACCGAAACAATACGCGCAAGCGATCTACGCGCCAAACGCATATCTTCTAGCTGAGCGGATAAATACTGGAAACGTTTATTAACCTCTTCATATTCCTGAGCAGCATCAGGATTGATAGTGCCCATATTTTTAATACGACGCTCAAGAGAAGCACAATGCTCTTCAACAGCACTACGATCCTGCAGCGCCTCCAGACTAAGAGCTTGCTCGAGTGAAGTGTCGCAATCTTCAACAATAGCTTTGATTCCTGCATCCACCTGTATTTCCAAACGGCCCTTTTCTATGCGGACCTCTGCAAGTTTTGCACTGCATCCATCAAAACGCTCGCGAACTTCACGCGATGTTTGAGTTGCTTTAGCAATGTTGTCATGCAATTCTCGAGAAGCGTTTTGCTCAGTTTGGGATTCCTGCTCCAAACGGAGCGAAACAAGCGAAACAGCATCAGAAAGCGAAGCAAGGGTTGCTAAGAGTGCATCAGCTCGCTGGCTTGCTCCTCGGGCTATTGCAATCCGACGATACGCCCGTTCATCTTCTTTTGTTGAGGAAGATATCTCTTGGCTTCTTGTCTGCTCCATTCGCAAAGCGTACGCTAAACGCTCCGATAAACGAGCAGACTCTAAACGAGCGTCACTTAATTTTTCCGAAAGACTTACTATAGTGCGGCGCAAAGGAGAAAGTGATTTTTCAACCTGTGAAACTTCTTCTTTATTGAGCTCAAGCTTTGCCAAAACCTCAGCAAGCTCTTTTTCCAATTCGTCAGAATCCGGTTGGGCTTTTGCAAGAAACGCTTCGTTTGCTTGTTGCTCACGAAGAAGTTCAGTGAGCTCATTTTTAAACTCAGCAACACTTTGAGCAGACTGTATTGCGTCTCTTTCGGCTGACTCACACCGACCTTTACTGCTCGCAAGCGCTTCAGTAAGTTTTAGAGATTCCGTTTGAGCTTTGCGCAGTTCTTCTTCAAGTGTTTTATTTTCTGCTTGAATTCGCTCATAGGTTTCTTGTAAATCTCGTTCAGTTTGACGAGCCTGATTGAGCGCTCTCCTCCGTGAAAGTGCACTATTTTTTTGATCCTCTTCAGACTTCCTTGAAACACCTATTTTGCCCTGAGGATACACAATTGCACCATCGAGAGATATAAATCTATGAGAAGCTTTAGTATCTTGCCGTTGTGCCTCTAAAGCTTCGGCGAGAGTATCAACCACATACACATCGCCTAAAAACGTTTCGAGCAACGCGCGATACTTTGGATCAATTTCTAATTCATCAATTAAGTGAGAACCCTTCTCGGGGCGGTATTCCTCTTGACTGTCCTTAGAAAGGTTTTCTTTGTTTGAAAAAGCTGCAGTATGTTCACAGGTAAAAATGCTTGCAGCACCATACGCTTGACAGTCGAGCGCTTGACGACCCAAAGAGATAGCTTCCGAAGCTTTTGAGGTGATAAGGGCATATGCATCGTCACCTAAAAGCATCTCTAGAAGTCCGTCGAATTTTGATGGCGCTTTTATTACATGCGAAAGCACTTTTGAATCGGGGGCAAGGTTAGCGCGCGAATCAAGAACATGGGCCAAGAGTGGGTTCGCCGATTCTGAAGCCCTCTCCAACTCTTCAAGTGCGGTTCGTTCGGCAGAAGCATGAGTATATGCTTCACGAGCAGCATCCAGATCAGAACGCCCCTGGTCGCGTTTTACAACAAGAGTATTCAAGCTGTTACGCGCAGAGGTTTCTTGTTCTTGCAGATGCTCGTGCTGTTTTGAGAGTTCCTCAAAAACGTGTTGCAATTCTGTAGCTTGCGTTTGCGCAGAATCCAAGCGTTTTTGTGCATCAGCAACCTGTACATCGATCACCTGTGCACGAGCACGTTTTTCAGATAAGTTCTCCCGCAATGCCTCCTGCGTTGCTTGGATAGTTTCTTGGCGATGGACAAGGCCTCGTTGCTCAGACATCAAAGTGTCGATTTTTTTGCGAAGGGCATTTCGCTGTCCCGTTTGCGCTTTATGCTCGCTTTCAAGACGTGTCAGCGTTTCTTCTGCTTGGGTATATTCTTTTTGAGCAACCACTGCGGCATCGTGAGCTTGTTCAAGCTCTTTTTCTGCCGCGCTACGACGAAGACGACTTTCTTCAACCGATCGCGTTAAGCGCTCTGTTTCCGACAAAAAATGAGAACGCTTTTCCCTTACGAGCATTGCGGTGGAGTTTAGTCGTTCAAAAGAAGCTTGTGCACGACGATATCGCTCGTTTAGCTCAAGCTCTTTGCTTCCTCGATCATGCAGTGTTTGCTGAAGATCATCAAGTGCCTTTTCAGCAACTTCCAATTCTTCTTTTACCTGAAGCTGTTCAGAAGTGAGGGTTTTTTCCTTTAGTAAGGTATCATCCCATTGCTTCTGCAAGCAACGCAAATCGTCGACCGCAAGCTGAAGCTTAAGCTCTTTCATTTCCGCAGAAAGAGCTTCATATGTCCGCGCTTTGCGCGCTTTTCTCTCAAGAGGTTTAAGCTGTCGCTCCACTTCTGCCGTAATGTCATGCACTCGATCAAGATGGGCATCCATCTGAGCAAGTTTACGTTCAGATTTTGCTTTACGCTCCTTATGTTTAAGGATTCCTGCAGCTTCCTCAATAAGTGCACGTCTGTCCTCAGGACGAGAGGAAAGTACCGAATCTAAATTGCCCTGCGAAATAATAGAATTGGTCCCCGTACCTAAACCTGAATCGTGGAGAATATCCAAAACATCCATGCGACGAACGACATTACCGTTAATAAGGTATTCACTCTCGCCGCTGCGATACATACGTCGCCCAATCGAAACCTCACTGAAGTCAACAGGCAACGTTCCATCGGAATTATCAAGCAGCAGCTCTACTTCAGCTACCGAAACAGGTTTTCGAGCTGAAGATCCCGCAAAAATGACGTCTTCCATCGACTGACCGCGAAGATTCTTTGCATTGCGTTCGCCTAAAACCCATAGAACCGCATCCGAAATATTAGATTTACCTGAACCGTTTGGCCCCACAATAGCGGCAACCCCTGGCTCAAACTTCATTACGGTACGATCAGCAAAAGACTTAAAACCTTTTAAGGTAAGCGACTTCAGATACACAAGACGCCCCTTATTGCTGTTGTTGCTTTTTCTGCTTCTTAGCACGCTGAGCCGCTTGGCGACGTGCTTTTTCTTCAGCTTTTGCTGCCTTTATTGCAGCACGAGCATCTGCCTTGCGTTTTTTATCCTTCGAATCTTTAGCTTCAAAAAAGGAACTTAGCACCTCAAGAGCAGATTTTGCCGCCTGGCTTTCGGATTCTTTTTTCGTACGTCCCACACCACGAGCAATGGACTGAACGCCAACGAAAACTTGCGTCACAAAGGTCCTATCATGAGGAGGGCCTTGCGTTTCGACCAGGCGATACGTAGGAGTAATACCATCTTCTTGCAATCGTTCTTGTAAAACGCTCTTTGGATTCTCAGGTTCCTTTGCCATGTCTGCGCTCATGCGCACGATCAAAGTACGTTTAACAAAAGCGATCGCGGGAGCTAAACCACCATCTAAATACAATGCAGCAACCAGTGACTCATAAACATTTTCTAAAGCAGAATGCAAGCCACGTCTGCCTGTCCCCCGTTCAGAGGAACCAAAGAAGATTACATCAGCAATACCTAAATCACTTGCCACTTTAGAAAGAGAAGCGCCCGAAACCAAAGAAACCTTGATACGAGTAAGCCCGCCTTCATTAAGATCAGGATAGGCGTGGAATGCTTCATAAGAAACAATAGCTCCTAAAATGCTATCGCCTAAAAACTCGAGTCGTTCATACGAATCAGAAATAGAATGGCCTTCCGCTGCAGAAGGATGAGTAAGCGCCGCGAGAAGCAAAGAACGATCTGAAAACGTATAACCCAATATTTCTTGTGCTCGATTGAGCTTTTCAGTATGTTGTGGTTGTTCTTTCACCGTTTCCTATCACTCTACTATCTCAAAACCTTCAGTACCAAAAGTATCGTTTTGTTTTGGTACTGTTACCGAACTTTGTCCGATTAAATAGCTGCCAAAAAGCAACAACGCACTTCCTGGCAACTACCTACCTCATGCTAAATAAGCAATGTATTCAAGCCTATCTGATACCTTAAAGGTTCTTATCCTCTAAAACATCAGGTTATAGGGGGTCCTACCTGATTGTAGCTAACCTATTGTGCCGTTGATACCGTTTGTGCAATTATTCCTGAAACATCCAAACGAACCGTGCGCGCAGCTACTAAAATTCCGTTTTTAATTGCAGTTTCATTTGATGAACCATGGCCAACCAAACAAGCGCCCTTAACCCCTAAAATCGGAGCACCACCATATTCATCGGCGGAAAGATTGTTTTTGAGATCGCTCAAACCACCCTTCAGCGCAAGAGCACCCAGTTTACTTACCGGAGAAGCCATCATCACATCTTTGATACTCTTAAAGAGAACACTTGCCGCACCTTCAATGGTTTTCAAGCAAACATTTCCCGTAAATCCATCAGTAACAATAACGTCAAATTCCCCGGTTAGAAGATCGCGCCCTTCTGCATTCCCCACAAATTCTGGTACTGATTCACGCAAAAGCACATGGGCTTCTTGCGCGAATTTCGAGCCTTTAGTTTCTTCTTCGCCGATATTAAGCAAGGCAACTTTAGGTTCCGTAATACCAACAACTTTTTCTGCATACGGAATTGCCATTTGAGCAAACTGAACTAGATAGGCAGGCTTGCAATCAGCATTAGCTCCTACGTCACACATCACAACAGGTTTAGAGGGAGAAGGCAAAATTGTGCAGAGCGCAGGACGAGCAACGCCTTTAATGCGGCCTACTACCAACGTGGCAGCAGCAAGACAGGCACCTGTAGATCCTGCTGAAAAAAAGCCACCTGCAACGCCCTCGCTCACCAGACGGTTTCCAACCACTAAACTGGAATCCTTCTTCTTACGCACCGCCTGAGCTGGATGTTCGTCCATGGTAATTTCTTCAGTAGTCGCCTGAGCACGCACGCGATCATGCGCTTCAGCAAAAGGAACTACTACATCCTTAGGACCGCAAGCAATAACTTCGAGATTTTCGTCTTCTTCAAGGGCTTGTTCAATGCCAGGAAGAACAACCTGAGGCCCAAAATCGCCTCCGAGTACATCTACAGCAATAACTACTTTCTCAGACATCGTATCTCCTTTAGTGGGGACTTGTCATAAACCGCTTATATAAAAAACCCCCGGTCAGCGCCGGGGGTACCATTCACCAACAAGGCATGCACTAAGCGGTCTGAATAACCTCACGATCACGATAGAAGCCACAATTAGGGCATACACGATGAGGAAGTTTTACTTCACCGCACTGTGGGCATACAGAACGAGAAGGTGAAGCGATTTTATCGTTTTCGCTCCTGCGTGCATGAGTACGAGCACGACCGGTTTTACGCTTTGGCACTGCCATGATTAATCTCCTTCTATGATGCAGGTTAAAACCTGTTAGTTGCAATCACGCGAAAAAACATTGTAAACACGATAGATTCAAATAGCAAGAAAAATTTTTATGAAGTCAAAAACATATCACAAGATAACGCTTTGCAGTCTTGTCTTTATTCGTCATCAAATTTGAGATTCTTAAGAACTGCAAACGGGTTCTCGTGGAAATCTTCTTCTACTTCGCTTTTATCACACGTGCACTCTTCATAATTAAGGTTAGCACCACACCCCGAACAAAGACCTTTGCAATCATCATCACAAAGAGGAGTTTGAGGTAGCTCAAGTGACAACGCCGCTACCAACAGAGAAGTGAGATCAATAGTGTGATCCTCATTTAAAGGTTCACATTCCTCCTGTTCTTCTTCTGTCAACTCAACATCAGAACCAGGAATAGTGAAATACCCCTCTACCTCCCCTTCAAGACGATACTCTGCAGGGTCAAGGCAACGCACGCACGTAGTTACCGCATCCCCAGAAACAATGCCGGTGACCAGCAGAGAACCACCTGTATTACTTACCAAAACATTCCAGTTTAAAGGATGTTCAAAGGTATAGGTATCTGCCCCTAAGGTCAATTCGGGAAGCAAAAAGGTGCCCGAAAATGACAAGCTCTCCGCGGGAGCGAAGAGTTCGTCTGGAATAGTAATAATAGGTTTATTCATTAGCGACCCGAATTAAGAGAATTTGCATTGAGGCGGTCACGGCAACGACGTACGCTGTTAAGTGCTGTATCGAGGCTTTGCTCTACATGGCTAAACACTTCATCAGCGTAATCTTCTGCACCTGCGCGTGTTTCACGCTCAAGCTCACGCGCTTCAGCCAAAATGGCATCAGCTTGCTGCTGAGAGATGCGAACAATTTCCTGCTCGCTTGCAATAGTAATAGCCTGACTACGAGCATCTTCAATCAAGCGACTTGCCTGTGCTTCAGCTTCATCTAATAAAGCCTGACGCTCACGGATAACCTGGCGAGCTTGAGCAAATTCGCTTGGGAAGGTATCTCGAATTTCATCAAGAATTTCAAAAGCAGCCTGTGCGTCAACCTGCCTTAAGTTATTTTTACCAAAAGCCGGCTTCGAATCTTCAATGAGCATCGTAAGCTCATCAATAAGATTCAATACTCCTGTTTCGTCCATAAATTACCTTTCCGAGCTTTTCGGGAAATAAGCGCGATTAGTTATCTTAACGCAAAAATACTAACATACAACCTTAAAGTCTATCAGAAAGCGTCGTTATGTGCGCTGATAGAGCCTTATTGTCTCCATAAATTTAAAAAGAAGTCCTTATTTACCCGAATTTTTGTAGGCATCAGCAAAGTATTCTCGCAGTGCATCTTCAACACAAGGAGGAACAAAACCCTTGATGCTGCCCCCCATTGAAGCCATTTCTCTAATGATCGAAGAAGAAAGATACATAAATTTTGGAGGCGACATAATAAAGAACGTTTCCAGATCTTGACTCAATTCGTAGTTGAGTGCCGTCATCTGAAATTCATATTCAAAGTCAGTAATAGCACGAAGGCCCTTTACTACGACATGAGCATCAAGGTCGCGTACGCAATCCACCAGCAATCCATCAAAGCTGATAACACTGACATTGGGAAGGTCGGCTACCGCCTGCGTTGCAAGGCTAACCCTTGTTTCGAGATCAAACATAGGATTCTTTTTTACCGACTGAGCTACTGCTACGACCACATCATCAAAGATTTGCGAAGCACGCTTGATGACATCTACATGGCCTGCGGTGATGGGATCAAACGTTCCCGGAACAACCGCTCTCTTCATTTCTGTTCCTTCCTAAGGGTTATAAGAGATGTGTCTCCATAGTTTTTTACAGAAACATGCACGTATTTTAGCGCATCAAGAGTCTGAATAACCGCAGAGGCGTCTTTTTTCGCGTACTCATAACAGATAAGCGCTCCTTCGGCGATATAACCCGCTTCATCAAGTCGACCAAGCAAAGCGGAGATATCCACTGGATCATACGCGTAGGGAGGATCAAAAAACAGCAAATCAAAAACAGGATTAGTCATTTCAGGAAGCGAAAAAGCATCATTTCTTTTAAGCGCAAAACAATCTTTAGGAATACCAAGCGCAGCGATATTTTGAGAAACAATCCGATAGGCTTCTTTATCCTGTTCGCAAAAAACGCAAAACGAAGCTCCGCGACTCAAACATTCCAAGCCAAGTGCACCAGAACCCGCAAAGGCATCAAGCACACAGGCTCCTTCGAAGCCACCACGCGCACTAAAGAGAGAACTCATGAGTGCTTCTCTTACTCGGTCGGTGGTAGGACGAGTATTAGATCCTTTAAGGGTTTTCAGTGGCCTGCCCCGATACTGCCCCGCAATGATTCTCATCAACCCCTCGCTTTCTCGACTATCTTCAATTCATTCATTATCAAACGATGCTCTTCCTGCGATAAACCTTGCCCACGATAACAGGCACGTGCATCGTGATACGCTGCCTCAATAATTGCTTTATCACGTATTACATTTACAAGCGCCAGGCGTGAACGTCCATGTTGTCGATTTCCGAAAATATCTCCTTCTCGACGCAAGGAAAGATCATATTCCGAGAGCTCAAAGCCATCATCGACTTTTTCCATAATACGCAAACGCTCAAGTGACTGAGGAGCTTTTGAACGTGAGACTAAAAACACCAATCCTGAAAGATTACCTCTTCCCACACGACCGCGAAGCTGGTGAAGCTGAGCTAATCCAAATCGGTCAGCATCTTCAATAATCATTACCGTAGCGTTCGGAACATCAACACCCACTTCAACAACCGTAGTAGAAACAAGAACCTGAATTGAACCCTGTCGAAATTCTTCCATAATCTGAGCTTTTTCTTGCGAGTTCATCTTGCCATGAAGAAGTCCCACTCTGGCCCCTGGAACAATTTGTTCTTGGAGGATTTTTGCATGAAGAGTAGCCGCCGAAAGAGTATCTCCTACTTCATCATGTTCTATATCCCACTCAATTGCTGCGTACTCAATTATGGATTGATTACCTGCCTCTTCCTCTTGCTGACCAGTTTCGTGATCTTCAAGATCCAAACCGATAAGCGGGCAAATTACATAGGCCTGCTCTCCACGCTCAAGCGCTGCACGTAAAGCATCGTAAGCTATTCCTTCTTGAGAAAAATGACAGACGGTCGTTGATCGTCCCCCTTGTTTAGCGGGAGCAGCATGCAAGTACGACAACGAGAGTCCCCCATACAACGCTAACGCTAATGAACGTGGAATAGGAGTTGCGGTCATGGATAAAATATCGGCTCCAGGAGCCTTATCTATTAGGGCTTGGCGCTGTTCAACACCAAAACGCTGTTGTTCGTCTATACAAACAAGCGAACAGCGAGCAACCCTTACCTCATTCTCTAAAAGCGCGTGAGTACCGAAAAGAACCTGTAGGCGTCCTTCCGAGAGTTCACACAACAACTCGTTGCGCTGTGATGAGGGGGTTGATCCTGTCAAGATGCCCCAACTCACCCCCATTTGGTCAAGCAAAGGACCAAGCGTCGCACCGTATTGCTGGACCAGTACCTCTGTTGGACCCATCATGAGCGCCTGTGTTCCCGTGTCCGCACAGGCAGCAAGAGCAAAAGCAGCAACTATTGTTTTTCCCGTTCCTACATCTCCAAGAAGAAGATGATTCATAGGATAGTCTTCTGACATTTTTTCAGAAATAGCAGCTATTGCCGTCTCTTGATCCTGGGTAAGAGAAAAAGGCAACAATGCGCGCAAGGCATCTTGATAGGGACCTTGTATCTGGTGCTGAAAGGGCTTAACTCCCGCTATTCGTTTCTGTTCCTGATCAATAAGCTCCAATTCCAAAAAGAACAGTTCTTCATAACGAAGACGCCTTCGCGCCTGGTTAGCATCGGAAATAGAAACGGGATTATGAACGCCTCGGTAAGCCTGATAGCGAGAATAGAGACGGTAACGCGCCCTCAAAGAAAGAGGGAGCGGATCATAAAGCCCCTGTATCCCAGAGAGCGCATTCGAGATCATGCGACGCATAGTGGTACGAGGAATTTTAGCAACCGAAGGATGAACGGGTAGCACCACGCCTGTTTCAGCTTCACCCTCCTCGTGCGCCACTATTAAAGGGTTCACCATCCGTTTAAACCCGTATGAAAATTCAATTTTTCCCGATACCGAAATCCTCTCACCCTTATGGAGGTTTTCAGCAAGCCAAGGCTGGTTGAAACACGTTACGATCAGAAGCCCGCTTTCATCAAGCAGTGATAGCTCAACCAGTGTTAAGCGCGGTTTTGGGCGTTTTTGCTTTATCTCATAAAGCGTTCCAAAAATGGTATATGACTTTCCTATTTCAGCCTGCTGAATAGGAACAACACAGGACATATCAATATAGCGTCGAGGGTAAAGCTGCAATAAATCGCGAACGGTTTTTATTCCAAAAGATCGATAAAGAATACGAGCTCGCGTATCGCTTATCTGTTTTACCACGCCAACCGAAGCATCAAGTAACAAAGAAGCATGAAGGCGGTCAAGGTTGGTACCTTGTTCCGCCTTCGAATATTCATGAGATTTAGAATTCACAGGGATTGCCGCCCCTTTACCAAGATAACATCTCGATTCTACTTGTCGTAGAAAGGAAAGCGCTTTGCTTTACTCAACAGAAAGAACAATAGGATACAAAGGCTGCTCTCCGCGATGAGAATCAATCTCAAGATCCTCATACGCTTCTTCAATGCGTTCGATAAGCGCCTCGAAGGCATCATCGGTGTAATCTTCACCTGCAAGAATGGTAAGCGTGTCAGCGTCCTCTGCTTCGAGTACTTCCAATATACGCATAGTGGCATCTTCAATTGAATCTGAAACTACTTCCAGTTCTCCATCAGCAATACCGATAACATCGCCATCGTGGATGGGATTTCCATGCACATCTTTTGAATCTTTAATCGCGCGCGTAACTTCGCCTGTTTTAACTTCGTCACGTGCTTCAGTCATAGCCTCTACATTTTCTTCAAGCGAAGCCGTCTCGTCAAACGCAAACATTGCCGAAAATGCTTCGGGAACACTCTTGGTTGGCACCACAGCACAAGGTTTATCGGAAACCTCAGAACAAGATTGAGCAGCCATTATGATATTGCTGTTGTTAGGTAAAATGATAACTGCTTCGGCGTTTACAGAATTAACAGCATCAAGCAATTCCTTCGTAGAAGGATTCATGGTCTGACCGCCAGAAACAACATAATCAACGCCTAGACTTTCGAGAATTGCAGCATTCCCAGAACCAACAGCAACGGCAACAAATCCGATTGGTTTTGCTTCTGCTTCCTGCTCCTGTTCAAGCTTTGCACTGCGCTCTTCGCTTTGAAGCTTCATGTTATGAATGAATACTTCAGAAATCTGACCTCGCTCCAAGAAGTAAGCAAGAACTTTATCGGGCGTGTTGGAGTGAACATGAACCTTAAACTTAGGAACCGAACCAACACAAAGTTCACAGTCGCCCATAGTATGCAAGAAATCGAGCGCCTCTTCAGGATCAAGCGTATCAGAGTCAACGAGGAACTCGTTGCAATACATATAGGCAGAGCCCTCCCAGTCATTAATCTGCTCGATTTCTACTTTAGGAGCAGCAGTGCGCGCAAAAGCGAGCTCATCACCTAAAGTATCACTGCGACCCGTTAAGGCAGACACAAAGGAATCAAAGAAAATTGCAAGACCGAAACCGCCCGCATCGACTACGCCGTTTTCTTTAAGAACGGGCAAAAGATCAGGAGTGCGTTGGACAGAAGCATAAGCCTCTCCCACGATAAAACGAAGCCCCTCTTCAAGCTGCTCCATCTTCTTTTTACGAGCCTTTCGCGCTGCTGAAGCGGTATCGCGTAAAACCGTTAAAATAGTGCCTTCAACAGGTTTACGAACCGCATTAAAAGCTACTTCAACCGCTCTATCAAAGGCATCGTCAACAGCAACGAGATCAAAGGTTTCGTGATTTGCGATACCTTCGCAAAGACCACGCATGATCTGCGAGGTGATAACGCCCGAATTGCCTCGAGCTCCCATCAAAGCACCCGAAGTAATGGCGCGACGGCGCTCTTCATCGGTAGCGCCGATAGGCAGTTTTGCCAAGTTTTCAACAACCATAGCAAGGGTAAGCGACATGTTGGTTCCCGTATCGCCATCCGGAACGGGAAAAACATTAAGTCGATTAATTTCCTCTTTACGAGCAGCTAACGCTTTCGCTGCTGCAGCGATAGCATTAACGATATCGTTAGACGTATAGTTGCTCATTTGTTATTACTAGCTCCTCAATTGACCTGATCGCACAACGTGTTTCAAGTACGCCTATCCCCCCCTGCGCACTAGCCGTTATGCGGACCTTATACCCGCTCTGTTTAGAAGATTTAGCGAACCTTAATTCCCTGTACGTGTACCTCCACGCCTTTAAAAGTAGTACGAACAAATTCTTTTAAGGCAAAAGAAACCTGCTCTACGAGGTTTTCAGAAACGGTAGAAATATTTACCCCATGTTCAAGAATGACGTAAAGACTTACCAAAGTGCCCTCGTCGTCAGTTGAAACAACAATGCCACGACGCAAACGAGACTTAGGCAAAAGTTTTGCTAAACCATCAACCGCATTAGGTGCTGCCATACCAACTACGCCATAGCACTGAGTGGCAGCATGACCTGCAACATCAGCAATGACTTCTTCAGAAACGACAAGGTCGCCTGCAATTTCGTTGCTCATATAAACTGTCCTTTCAAAGATGACGAACCGCCATCAAATGACTTACGACCAAGTTATTAGTATAGCGGAAACAACACTCGACATTACGAGAGAGCGCGTTTACGCATCGAAGCAACACCTATTACTTCGATTGGCTAACTATTTTTCTTTATTTTCACGATGGGATAAAGACTTTCAAGAAAAACTCACAAAGAAATAACTTGGACGATTTAAATTGCTGTGGTATAGTATTTGGGCTTTTGGAAATCAACGGTATCTAACCGTACCAAATATCAGAGTAAATGGAGTTGATTTAGAATGTCCAAAGTTTGCGAGATCTGCGGTAAAGCACCCGTCGCTGGTCGTAGCATCAGCCACTCTCATCGTGTAAGCAACCGCACCTTCCGTCCTAACATCCAGAAGGTTACCATCAAGGTTAACGGTAAAGTTAAGCGTGCAAATGTTTGCACTAAGTGCATGAAGGCTGGCAAGATCGAGCGCGCATAACAGCGTACGACTTCTGGAATAGAATCCCTCTATAAGTAGGTATTCAACTTCGCCAAACTAAAAGTTAAGCCACCCGGAAAGGGTGGCTTTTTCTGGTTAAATTCTAAAATATGCAATACCGTCTCAGATGCGCGGCAGTACTTGCGTGGTATCGAATACGACACCCTCCATTTAAGTGATTACCATAGAGCAGCCCACAAAAATACGCCCGCATCAAGTACGGGCGTATTCATTTCATAGGATAAGAAATTTTGAGATGGTAAACTTTACCCTCAATTAAATTCCTGCCGAAGGATCGTTGTTAAAACAATAGAGAACGTTAGCGTTTCTTTCCGAAACTGAAAATATCTTTCAGATCGCCCATCGTACCAGAAAGTTCAGTAATAACTTCTTTTCCGTCACGATAGATATTTCCGATTGCACGACCTGCATCAGCAAGATTTTCTTTCATATCGTCAGTAAATATTTCTTTTTTCTGTTCCTGTTTATTAGTTGATTCGTCAGCATCTTCAGTCTTTTTGACAGTTTCACTAGCTTCAGAATCTGCTTTTGAATCCGCTGAATCGTTACCTGACGATTCCCCTACTGGCTCACCCGATGCTTCTGGGGAAGTTTCTATAGTCTCCTTAGAAGATTCCTCAGTAGGTTCTGCAGACTGAGCAAGTTTTTCAATCTCACACTGCAACAAATAAAGCCTATCATCGACCTTGTCGAGCTTATCAACATATTCTGGAGCCTCACATGAGAGAGATTCAACCGCTGCACGCACATCATCAAGACGAGCATGAAGGGTATCAATCATATTGAAAACCTTTTCGTTCACGCTAACTCCTCTACCGATATCGCTGCTTTAAAGCACGCTCAATTTCTCGCTTTGAATCACGTTCCGCCATAGCAGCACGTTTGTCATAAAGTTTTTTACCACGAGCAACTGCTAATTCAAGCTTTACCCGGGAATTGTGATCAAAATAAATCTTGATTGGCACTAAAGCCATTCCCTTTTCTTGCGTTTTTTGCTCTAAGGTGCGGATTTCTTTTCTATGAAGCAGCAGCTTGCGCTTTCGGTCAGGATCAGGATTGTTTAAATTACCGTGACTATAGGGAGAAATATGCAAATTATTCAGCCAGACTTCCCCTTTGCGAATCAACGCAAAGCAGTCGGTAAGCTGGCAGTTATTTTCGCGAAGCGAACATACTTCTGTTCCGGTTAATACGATGCCTGCTTCATAGGTATCAAGTATTTCGTAATCGTGAAACGCACGACGATTTTTAGCAATGGTTTTTTCTTTTGCTGACATCTCTTACATCCCTGGCACAAAGGAAACGTCTTCATCCAAGTCGAGAATAAAGCGCTTTAACAACGCAACGGTTTCCTCTAAATCGGACAGCTTCAAAACTTCGGTAGGCGTATGCATATAACGAAGCGGTATTGATACCAGACCGCAGGCGCATCCACCCCTTTGCACTTGCATAGTTCCCGCGTCAGTGCCAGTCACTCCAGGCTCTGCCTCGAACTGAACAGCGATTCCTTCCTTCTTTGCCGCCGCGCACAAACGCTCGAACACCACAGGATTAATGTTGGGTCCACGCGCAATAACGGGGCCCTCTCCACAGATAACCTTACCGTAACGAGATTGATCTATGCCAGGATAATCAGTCGCATGGGTTACATCAACTGCAATTGCCACATCAGGATTTACTCCATAGGCCGAAGTAGTTCCGCCTCGCAAGCCAATTTCTTCTTGGACGGTAGCAGCACAAATATAGTCTCCTTTTGCTTTACCGCTTTTCTTCAATTCCTCCATAACGCGCGTGATAACATACACGCCCGCTTTGTCGTCAAAACCGCGGGACACCGCCATACCTTTGCCCATTTTTTCAAAACCAACACCATAGGTAATAACATCGCCCACTTTAACAAGAGACTTAACTCGGCGAGGAGATAAGCCCAAATCGATAACGAGGCTTGTAAGCGGCGTAACCTTTTTTCGCTCGTCTGCTTCTATAAGATGAATTGGTTTTCGCCCCACCACTCCACGTAAAGTTTCCGTACTCGTATGAACATCGACACGCATGCCAGGAAGTATCGCTGCATCGACTCCGCCGACAGCTGCAACGCTTAAGAATCCCTGATCTGAGATATGAGTAACCATCAGGCCGACTTCATCCATATGGGCAGCAATCATAACTGACGGTGCTGATCCGCTACCAGCCAATCGAGCATGAACCGATCCCATGACATTCGTTTCGATTTCATCTGCTACCTCTGAAAGTCGCTCACGAACCACCGAAGCAATACGCGTTTCAGTTCCCGTAACCGATGGAGTTTCTACCAATTGCTTTAAATATGCTTTATCTACTTTTGACATATATGCCTCTCTATCTGCAAAACGAGTGCTATCTCATTTCTTATAACCAGCATGTTAGCTTTCTTCTCTATAGTAAGAAGTCTTTTCCGAGGTTCAAAAGATTAACTTTATCTACCACCTATACAAGGCTTCCTTCTTTATACAAGGTTTTAAAGCTCTCTTGAATAATTTTCTATTATAGGCGCTTTGCCTCTCTAGCCCCAACGGTCATTCGCGTAGACAAGCCTTGAATCATGACGCTCTTCTGGAGCCAGTTTGAATGAAAGACGCCTTCCTCTTGGATATGCCCCCACTAGTACCACGCGCAAACGCTGGCCAAGTCGATAAACTCTACCTGTCGATACCCCACAAAGAAGATGACGAGCAGGATCGAGAGAAAAGTATTCGTCGCCCAATTCTTCCACCGGTAAAGTACCTGTTGCGGTGTTTTCCAATCGCACCGTTACTCCAAAAGTTGAAACTTGCGAAATTACTCCATCGTAGGTTGAACCGATAAAAGCCTGCATATACTCAACAATTTTAACAAGCTGAGATTGGCGCGCAGCCTTTTCCGCTCTTCGTTCCATTTCAGAAGAATGTTCTGCCATCCAAGGAAGCGCATTTTTTTGCGCTTCAAAAGTTTCACTCTTCCCGAAGAAGCCTTCTTTGAGCATTCGATGAACAAGCAAATCAGGATAACGCCTGATAGGAGAAGTAAAATGGCAATACGTATCAAGCGCTAAACCGTAATGAAAATCTTGTTCGGCGCGGTATCCCGCTCTTTTCATTGCGCGTAATAATAAGGTATTCACCAACTCCTGCAAAGGATGACCACTTACCCGCTCAAGTATTTCTTGAAGCGTTTGAGGGTTACCATCACAGAAAAGTCGTTTATCAATATCGTTGAAAAGAGGAAACTCTCGCAGCACAGCATACAAAGAACGCAAAGCATCCCCATCTGGCGCATCATGAACACGGAAGACGCAAGGAAGATTCTTGCCTAAAAGCCATTCAGCAACAAGGTGGTTAGCCAGAATCATGGACTCTTCAATAAGCTGTGTTGCATCAGTTTTTCTTCGATACACAATTTCAAGAGGATTGCGATTACTATCAAGCTTGACTTTGGCTTCTACCCTATCAAAATCCATACAGCCATCTTTTTTTCGGCGCTCAAACAAAGCCTTTGCGATAAAGTCCAGCCCTACAATTCTCTGTTGAAGTTTTTCTAAAACTTCTAAGGAAAGCGGTATTGACCCATGAGGAACCTCGCAAGAACTTACCGCTTCATTTATTTGATCAATCGTTTTTTTCTGATGATATGAATCAAGGATCGCCTGAGCCTGATCATAAGATAAACGAGCCGATGACCGAATAACTGAAGGAAACACCTCATATGAGAGCACTTTACCTGCAGGGCTTAAAAGCGCTTCCACAGTAATTGTGGGACGATTTTGTGCAGGCACCAACGAACAGAGATTGTTGCTGAGATGTTCTGGAAGCATAGGAATTACGCGATCAACCAAGTAAACCGAAGTTGCCCTTCGACGCGCATCGAGATCCAAAGATGTACCAAAGGGAACATAGCGCGAAACATCCGCAATGTGCACCCCAAGACGATAGTTTTGACCATCCCGCTCCAGCGAAACGGCATCATCAAAATCACGCGCATCGACAGGATCGATAGTAAAAATAAACTCTTTAGTTAAATCACGATACCCCTGCACGAAAGCCTCATTCGCATCAAATTGAGCAGCGTTGGCTTCCTGTAGGGCAGATTCCGAAAACTTTGTTTCAAATTGCTGTTCAGCGATAATGAGGTCTATCGCAATATCAACATCGTCTTCCGAACCAAGAACCCGCACAACTCTTCCCGTAGCCGCTGAAGTACGGGTGGGAAATTCTTGGATTTGAACTTCAACAATATCGCCTTCCTGAACAGAGGGCGCATCGCGTCGTAAGGTAAAAATATCGTAAGGTATTGCGGGATCCTCGGGAACCACAATCCCGAAAGGCTCCGCAATTTCATAACGTCCAATAAAGGTATCTTTGCATCGCATTAAAACCTTCGTTACACGCGCAGTAGGTCTTCGAGATGTATGACCTTGATAATTTCTAGAATCAGACGATGATAGCCGTGAAACTTCTACTAAGTCACCGGGAAAAGCACCATTTACTTTAGATGCAGGAATAAAGTATTCCCCTTCAGCTGTTTTAACAAAACCAAAGCCTTGCGCATGTAATTCAAGGACACCTTGGGGGCGGGCCTTTGGTCGGCGACGAGCTTTTGAACTACGTCGTGCCATACGCGCAACCTTTCCTCA
>ERZ772812.363-NODE-363-length-42341-cov-14.436149_pt1 | contig 42341 bp, 66 predicted proteins | sample MGYA00511343_ERZ772812 | MGnify/ENA primary metagenome ERZ772812 (study PRJEB29015, sample SAMEA2737706) | human gut metagenome | biome: human gut; feature: human-associated habitat; material: faeces | place: China | collected 2012 ...
GCATTTTCTACTCCACCAGCGGAGCTGGTGGTTGTCGCTCGCTCAAGCTACCCAATAAAAGAATCCCTTGTGCCGGGCTGGTATAGCTCTGCGCAAGGGATTTTCTGTTATTCCAGGTCTAGCGCTTGTTCTGCTGCCGGAATCTTTTCAGGATGTTCCAGCAGCCATGCAATAAATCGGTCAATCTTGGCTCTTTCCTGTTCACTCATTGTGGCGTATCCTCCCGATCGGTAAGTGCAGATGTTCATTTGATACGATTACACATCTTCTAGTTGTCAAGTCAATGTATTTTGAACAACTTCGTAAAAATCGAACATTTTCTTTACATCCGTTACTTCACATCGGGGAAACCAAAAATTGCAATGACAATGATTAAGAGCCACATTAAATTTAAGTTATCCTTTGCTTTGTAACATTCCGTTGAGCATGGAACGAAAGGGGTTATCCGGTAAATCGTCCAGCACATCTGCTTTGACGAGTGCATTTGTGCTGATGCTGTGCGAAACATTGTTTAGCTGCACAATGGCATCGTCCAAGTCTTTTACGGTTGCTCCACGCCGTTCCATTGACTGGAGAAAGGTTTTCACTTCTTCAAGAACGACAGGGTTCTCGACTTTATAGAATCCATTCGTAAAGTCCATCTTCTTCTCCTTTCACAGTTCCACAAGCTGTCCGTCAATGCGTTCGATGCTGTCTGCTGGGTCGCGTCCATCGTCTAAGGCGGCTACGGCACGTTCCAGGATGCCTTTTGCTTCGAGGTAAGCATCTTTATCAGCTTCGTACCCAGAAAGGCTCAGGACAAGCTCCAGCGTCCGTCTGCGAGCGTATGGAATAATCAGAGTGTCTACGGTTCGGTTCATTCGCTTTCCTCCCATGGTTCAGGTGTGTGTGGTTGCCCATCGGGAACGCTGGCAGGCATTCCGTCGATGATTGGCATACGTTCATGGTTCCAGATTACAGTTTCTTTCATTTTGTATTTCCTTTCTCTTTGGAAATTTTTGACAATACAGTTATACCACATCTTGCTGTTTCATTGAAACAGCGAATTTTTTCAATTATTGTTTCACATTTTGAACAATATATCAGTTGAATTTCTTTGCTTTTGTATCATTTTGTCGAAAGAGGGGTATTTATGGATGATTATAGGATACGAGTGGCAAAAGCGTTAGAGATGGCAAGAGCAGAATCCGGACTTAGCCAACAGAAGCTTGCGAACAAAATGGGTGTAGGCCGGACATCCATTTTTCGTTATGAGCAAGGAACAATGACCCCAGATGCTTCTACTATCATAAAATGGTTTGTGTGCTGCGGTGTTGCGGCCAAGCCGTACATAGACACTTGTTTGCATCCCGGATTATTGGAAAGTCTGGCTGGCGATGCCAGCACCGAGAGAAAGAGGGATGCACTGATAGAACATATCAAAGAAGCCCATCCGCAAGAAATTGACCTACTGTGCTATCTGATCTATGGCAATCACGGCTCAGATTACCTTGCCGTTCTGTGCGAAATGGTAGCCAACCTTCACACGACTTTGCGTGATCGCGTGTCTGTCTGCCGCACCGTCACAGGTCATTATGAAATGGCACAGGCCACCAAAACCGACCCAGACCCAGACGGAACACAACCCAATATGCAGATTTTGTATCAGGCACAGGACTGTGGGGAAGCTGCGGCGATGAAGCGAAACGATTCTTATACCATCAACGAAGAAAACATTTTGCGCTGATTGTCGAATTATCGCAGTTTTTGAAGAACATTTTGTCCACGTTCATCCACTTTTTGTACACCTATCGGGCAAATTCGCCTTGTCATTCCGTCCCCCATAGGCTATAAATCGACAATATTTGCGCGGAATAAATAACGTAGTAGCGATAATATGTAGCTTGCATTTAATCGGCTCGTCAATCCGTCCCCCCATAACACCGGCTCAAAAGTTTTTCATCCACTTTTTGTACACGTTAGATAAGCCTAATCATTGCCGGAAAGACTTTATTCAGAAAATTGAAGGTTGAGTTATCCACAAGCTGGAATGGAAAAACAAAGAAATTGTTGAAAATTATCGTCATCGTCTATTTAACGATGATATTTAACCTCTTGTTTATTTCTTGTTTAATATATAATATGTAGATGGGGGACGAAATGACAAAGCATGGGGGACGTTTTGACAAGTCACGGGGGACAAAATGACGAGGACATGGGGGACAAAAAGACAAGTCATGGGGGACAGAATGTATTGACATGTCCCCCTACTTGTGATATACTGTTTTCAGACCATTAAAGGAAGTGAGCAGATGCCAAAAATATCAGACAATAACCTTGTCGAGAAAAGTAAATCCCTTGTGTGGGCAAAGTTTAGGGACTACACAGCAGGCGAGCTTCGGTTGCTAGAGGTTTACTTGTCAAGAATAAATCCGAGAGACCCAAACAGCAGTCGTGTGGAGTTCACTTTGGCGGAATACAGGGAGCTTCTTGGACTGAAAAGCCTTGATGCACGAAGGATTGAACCGCAGATCAAGCACTTTCTGGGCAATACGGTGTCGATTCCCATCGACAAAGAGAAGGGCACATTTGAGAGTTTTGTCCTTTTCACAAGGGCAAAACTGGACTATGTGCCGGAAACAAGGTCTTATGTTGTTGCAATCACTTGCAACCCTGACCTTCGCCCTATTTTCTTTGACATTGCTGAAAGCGGCTATGTTCGGTATCGGCTGCGTTACACGTCACGAATGAAGTCTCAGTACAGCATCCTGCTTTATTCGATTCTTCGGGACTGGATGAACATGGATGGTAAGCCGCATGAAATCAGTCTGAAAAAGCTGAGAGAACAGCTCGGAGCAACGGAAGCCAGCTATGATGTTTATAAGAACCTTCGCAAGCGAGTGCTTGACGTTGCGGTGGATGAAATCAATGCTGTGTCTGACATTGTGGTGACCTACGAACCGGTTCTTGTGGCACGAAAGGCTGTGGCAGTCAAGTTCAAGCCCAAAATTAAAGTGTCTGAGACGATGATTGAAGCTCAGGCAAGCGAAGTATCGGCCGAACCTCAAAAAACCGCCAGAAAGCCCCGCAGAAGCGGATACGAGGATTTTGACTGGTCTGTATGTGACGAGCTGGAAAAGCAAGACTGCATTGACGTGGCAAAAGTGGTTGAGAAGTGGATGAAGAAAGAGCATCCTGAAATCAAGCTACCAAGACGCAGAGAAGCGGTTTACGATACGGTGAAGGCGGCGTATAAGGACATCCTATCTTTGAACAGAACGCCGTTTCCTGACAGGCCTGTTGGCTATCTGATTAGAAGCGTAGACAAAGCGGGTATCGTAGACAAGTATATGCCAGCGTTCTATTTCATTGAAGCGTTACAAGAGCAGTAAGACGTAGCGTGTTGAGCAGATGATGCAGAAAGGAGAAAGAGTATGATTCCGATGTTTCCGAAAGGCTATGACAAGGACAAGTGGTACATGACCAAAGATGTTATGCCGGATAAAAGCCTAGAAGGATGGCCTCGTGGGCTTTTACTTCATATCGAAGATGAGAAAACAGGAGAAAAAAGTTTCATAACCGGCAAGTACGATACAATCAATGGCAAATGGTTTGATTCCGATAGTAATGAAATCAAAGGAACTGTAATTGCATGGCACGTCACGCCTGTATTGTGGGTCGGAGACGAGATAAAGGCAGCATATCCGTTCTACTAAAAAGAAAGAGTGATAAAATGGCAAAAATTATAGCTGTCGCCAACCAGAAGGGCGGCACAGGAAAGACTACCACAAGCACTTGTCTGGCAGGTGCGTTGCAGTTGCTTGGCAAGAAAGTCTTGCTGGTGGACTGCGATGCCCAGTGCAACGCAACGGACACCTACGGCGCACAGACAGAGGACGTGTGTACTTTGTTCGATGTAATGACACGGCAGGGCACGGTAGAGGAAGGAATCCAGCACTGCGAAGCCGGTGATATTCTGCCGTCAGATAACGCATTGAAGGACATTGACGAGCAGCTTGTTCGGGACATGGGCAAGAACTTCCGGCTGCGTGAAGCGCTGGAATCCGTGTCTGAGCAGTACGATTACATTGTTTTGGACACTCCCCCGCAGCTCGGTCTTGCGCTTGTAAACGCTCTGATTGCTGCCAACAGCATCATCGTGCCCATCACGGCAGACCGATACGCACTGGCTGGTTTGAGCCAACTTTCGCAGACCATTGGCGACGTTCGCAGATACTTCAACCCGACTTTGAAGATTGAAGGTCTGCTTCTGAACCAGTACAAGAGCCGTGAGAACCTATCCAAAGAGGTTGTAGAGCAGCTTCCTGTGATTGCACAGAGCATGGGAACAAAGCTGTTGGAAGTGAAGATTAGACCGTCTATGGGCGTTCGTAAGGCGCAGGCAGAGCGGCACAGCCTCTTTAGCGGTGATACGGCAAAGAGCACAAGTGCAGAGGATTTCAAAGAGCTGGCAAAGAAGATTGTAGAGGGGGATGTGCAGTGAATGTAGTTAGATATAAAGAGCTGGAAAAAGCCGAGTTTGAATTGCAAAGCAAATTCAGCTCGAAAGATGTTATGTTTTTCCGCCGAGGAGATGGAATAGACAATCCGATTTATTATGTTGTTTCACAAAGACATTGTGGGGCGTTAAGTTCCGAAGAAGCCATAAAAGCCGGAAAAGTTTTGATTGAAGCTGGAAATGCGGCGAAATCTTTTCGGTACAACGGGTATTTTATTGATTGGAGTGACACACAGTGAAAAAGTCCAGCAAAAAAACATCCGGCTTGTTGGGCGGGTTTGATTTCCAGCCTGTTTTTTCGGAACAGCCATTAAGCCGAAGTGAGCCAAAGGAAGAAGAAGTAAGCCAAGCAAAGCCGAACGAAGCCGAGCAAGCACTGATTAAGCAAAGTGAAGCCACAGCCAGCCGTACACAGCCTAATAAAGCACAGTTAAGCAATATTAAGCCGAAGCAAGCCAAAGACAGCGAAATACAGCCAAACAATGCCGTAGTAAGCGAAAGTAAGCCAAAGAAGCTGAAACAGGCGAAGGAAGTTCAACGTCTTATCGAACAAGGCGATGTGCCCGGCGCACTAGCCGAAGCTGGCTTGACAAAGAAAAAAATCCCGATGCCGGAATCGCATCAGGGCGTTGCAAGTGGCGATGGCAAGCGTTCAAAGCGCATTACCATCCTTATGAGCGAGGAAGAGCGCAAGTACATTAACCGTGAAGCACGGCGGCACGGAATGACGATTGGACAGTTCGTGTACGCTCTGGCAGTTGCGGCGGCAGAGGGAAAGATTGAGTTGGAGGATTTCTTAGATGAATGACGTATGGATTGACATTGGGCAGAAATTTGAAGCAATGGCAAATATGGGATGCAAGCCTTATGGCTTCAAGCGAGTTCCATCAAATTTTGTGTTTGACGAAGATAAGTCGGTAAAGTGGAACAAAGAGCAAGCGCAAAAGAACAACGATGATTATGACAATGAAGTTAAACGACTGAATCAAGAAAAAATGAAGCGTAGGGATGAAATCTACGAAGAGATTTATAAGACAATTCAAGAAGAAGTCGGTTTTGAGATTTCAGAAAAGAAAGCGGCAAAAATTTGGGAATACGCTTACGATAGAGGGCATTCAGCAGGATGGTATGAAATAATCATCAATTTGGAAGAAATTGAAGAACTTGTAAAGTTCGTATTGGATAAAAAGAACTGAGTTGGAGGATTTATTGGATGAACGATAGTGAACGACGCCTTATTCGATTTGTTTGCGATGGCGATATGCGAAATGCGCAAAAAGCCGTTAAAATCATTTTGGATTCCATATCATCCAAAAAAGATGAGCAATTCAAAGAAAATATGCTTCGCAAGTTGGAAAGCAAAAGAGAATTTATTGAATTGCCATATAACTTACAGCATCTTTTGATTGCAGAGGATACAGAAGAATTTCCAGAAGCAAGATTCCTTCTTAGGAACGAAGAAAAAAGTATAACGCAGAAAACTGTTGCCATTTATCGAGCATCTGAAAAATTAAATGAAATGGGCATTCCTTATTTGCCAGCATTGATGCTTTATGGGCAAAGCGGATGCGGAAAAACCATGCTGGCTAGGTATATCGCTCATAAAGCAAAACTTCCGTTTTTGAGGATTCAATTTTCAAGTCTAGTTGATTCGCACTTGGGGCAAACGCAGTCTAACCTTGCAAGAATCTTTGATTATGTAAGAACTGCGCCTTGTGTACTTTGCTTTGATGAAATAGACGCGGTAGGCATGGCTCGTGGGCAAAAAGATGACGTTGGAGAAATGAACCGTGTGGTTATTGCGATTATGCAGGAAATGGATAGATTGCCGAACAATGTCATTATTATCGGAACGACAAACCGATTTGATAGGATTGACCCTGCGCTTACAAGAAGATTTCCGTTGCAATACGAATTAAAGCCGTTGTGCCGTGCGGATGCAGAAATACTTTCCAAAAGGTTCTTTGAATATGCAGGAGCACAATATGAAAACATAGCTTATGAAGATTACGTCCCCGCATCTACTGTTATCAAAGAATGTACAGAACGAATTGTAAATCAAGTTCTGAATCAAGAGGATTTCTTGGAGGATTGACGTATGATTGTTTATAGACCTCATCGTGGTTCTTTGGAAGATGCCATGAAAGAAGCAAAAACTTTTCTGAACGAATGGCAAATGAAACGGTATGTTGCAAATAACTGGAATCTCGCAATCGGAAGAAAAGCACTAGACCCAGAAGATATTATTATCGACAGCGAATCAACAGACGATGATCGTGTCGGTTGGAAAAATGTTCACATGGTTTGTGCGGCTCGAATCGGAAATGAAGATTACATGAAGAAGTACGGCAATCCGCAGTGCATCGGATATTGCGCTTACGATGTATCAAACGCGCCAAAATCAAGCCAGTGGATTTGTGCAAAGAATAGTGTTCCGGGGGATACAGACCCGCGTGTTATCGGATTCGACGAATCTGCCTTCGATATTGTTATAGCAAATTACGATGAGCAGTTCAAAGAGTGGCGGGATGATGAGGGTAGAACCCATAACATTACATATTGGATGCCGTTACCTGAACCGCCTGTAAAATATTGAGATGGCAAAGGAGCGATATATGGAAAATTTCTATTGGGTTGAAATCCAGTACGATGATGACGAAAAATGCAGACACTTTCAAACTCCGTTCGTCTTGTTTGCAAACAGCAAGGAAGAAGCGAAAGTGAAAATCGAACGAGAAGTTCCTGGCAAGTTTTTTGTTGTTAGTATTGTGGAACTTGACAAGAGTCTTGTGTTCCATCCGCACGACTTATTTAATCTAAAATCAAAATGTTTGCTTTGGGAATAACAAGAAACCCCTGTGTGGCTACAACGACCGCACAGGGGTTTCGTTTTACTTATCAGCAATGCAATCCCAGTAGAGATATGCCTTGCCATCTGCGGCATCCGTGTCATCAAGGAACGCCTTTGCCATATCAGCGTAGAAGCCCGGAGTATCAACAGACTGGCGTTTTGCGACCTGGCAATAATCCGAGTACATCATGTTCATGACAGCCCAGAAATCGTTCGGGTCACAGTTGATATTGCGCTGTTTCGCAACGTCCTGCGTCTGTTCCAGCGTCCAGTGACAGCCCTTTGTGCCGTCAGCGTTCACCATGCTGTCGCACCATTCCTCTGCTTCGTCGTGGGTGAGGTGCTGGCGCGGCCTCTTGATCGAGCGGCTGTCCGCACCGCCACGTTCGTACTGTCCAGACCGTTTATCCCAGTCGCCGTTCTGCGAGAAGCCGATTTGCGGCATCTTGCGCCCATACTCTACGTCAGGGTAGCGGGGGATAGGGTAAGGGTCGATGTAGCGGTTTTCCTCCTGCGGATAGTAGGGATAGCGGTCGTTGCCGCCTTCCAGCTTGCGCAGACGGCGTTCCATCTCACGCTCCCTGCGGTCACGCTCTTCCTCAAGGCGGTCACGCTCCGGCTCACGGTCTTTGTCGTGGTCGCGGAGCATCATCATGCGGCGAAAATTGTTCTTGCCCATAATCTATACCTCCTTAAGAAATGGACGCGGGCGCACCAGCGTGGGAACGGCAGAAGCAGCCAAAATACTTGAACGTGCCTGTGCCAGTGGCAGACGTTGCAACGCGGGTAGCGTAGCGGGTGCGAGTGTGGATGCTTTCAGCGGTTGCCTGAGCGCAGTTGCAGTCGGTCAGAGGGTATGCGGTCGTTCCTGCACCGATGGTAATGACCACAGGAGCGTTGATGGTGGTCGTGTCCGGGATGCTCTGGGCAACTACGATGCAATACTTCTCTCCGTTCTGGTATGCGCCAGCAGGGATGTTGATGGTCAGCGTGTCATTGGCGAACGTCACCGCATCCGAGATGACGAGGTGCGGGCACAGACGGCAGCTTGTTTTGCAAGCCATAATGTTTTCCTCCTATAAAAATCAGGGGCAGAGGTGTCTTGCCCCTGCCCCGATGGTTCACCCGGTGTTATCGGGGAGTGTGTTGGTTAGCAGCAGCCGCAGCAGTTCACGCCCACGTTGGGGTTTGCCACCTGATAAGCGGGAATCGGACGAGGATTGACCCGATTCAGGATGGTATCAGTCTGCTGGGACATCACGGTGGTCAGAAGCGCATTCTGCCGATCCTGAGAAGCGGCAAACTTGAGGTTCTGGTTCTCAGCGGTCAGAGTTGCGATCTTGTCCTGCGTGAAGTAGTCCATCATGCTGCGGAAGTTGGCGTTGCAGTTGTCCACGATGGCGCGGGCATTGTCTGCGATGGCCTGCCGGGTGGCACAGTCTTCCGTTGCGATGGTGTACTTCAGGTCGCCGATCAGCTGCTTGTTCTCGCAGCAGCAAGATGCCAGCTGCGTGGCAAGAGCGGTCTGACCCGCCTGCCGTGCGTTGCCTTCCTGCATGATAGCAAGGCTGATGGCATTGTCGCCGTTGGACACGCTGCGTTCCAGACCGTTCACCAGCTGTGCGTTCTGGTAGCCAAGCTGACAGATAGCACTGTTCACGCCAGCAAAGCCGTTCGCAATGTTGGCGTTGATGCCATTGATCTGTGCCAGCTGGTCATAGCCCAGAGAGCAGATACCGCTCTGGATGCCCGCCAGAGAGCGGGAGGTATCCTGCTGGTAGAAACCCTCAGACAGAGCCGCGCGGGTGTCGTTACCGCCCTGCCCGGTTGCGCCAGTGCCGACCAGATAGGGGATGTAGCTCGCCATACCGTTGTCGCTGCCGTTGCGCCCGTTGCCGTAGTTGCCCCAGCCGAAGATGATAGCGAGGATAATAACAGCCCAAAGACCCTCGTTGCCGAAGAATCCGCCGTTGTTATTGCCGCCGTCCTGCCCAGCCAGATAGCCAGTTGCAAAATCGTCCATAACAAAACTCCTTTCAGTTTTGCGTTATGCTATCCCATCGCCGTATGCCATGGGCGAAGCCAAATAAATGCGGTTTTTGTCAAGTCCGCAAAACTGAGAAGCGTTTCGCTTAGAGGGATGCGTTATCGGGGCAGCGTCAGGTTCAAGACGCTTGCCAGCTGGTTCAGGTCAATGCCGCGCTCTTTGGCGAGGTTTTGAGCCATCGTTCGGAGCTGTGCTTCGTTCTTACCTTGAATCAGGTTCAAACCCTGCATGATAGGAGCATTCTGCCCGCTCAACTGCTGAATAAGCCCCATCGGGTTTTGTCCGGCGCGAGCCAGATTTGCAAGCTGCATGATAGGGCTGTGCGTAATCATGTCAAACGGAGAGGGCATTGTTATTCTCCTTTCTTCGCTGTGGCAGTGGGCTTGGAAAAGCTCTTTTGCCACTTTTCCAGTTCATCCAGCCTGTGTACAAGGGCGTTATACTCTTCAATAGGCACATACTGCTGTGCCGGTGCAGCGGTCTGCTGTGCCTGTTGCACTTGTATTTGCCGCCACGCTTCCGGGCTGTAGAACTCCTGCACATAGGATTCACAGGTATCAGGGTTGAGCCGCTTGCAGTAAATCACGCCACTCCGCAGGTCGGGGCAGTAGGTCGGTCTGCCGTACAGGTCAGACGGTATTGCCAAAAATTCTTCCCTGCTAGAAACAGGTCTGCCAAGCAACCAGCCGCCGTCCTGTACCGACTGCTGAACAGGCTGCTGCCCATTCATCGGCTGCGGACGCTGCGGTTGTGCCTGCTGCATCTGCGTGTTCGGCAGAGGAGTTGCAAGCCCGACCGTGCCCATGCCGCCGTAAGGATTGACAGGCTGCTGCGGAACGTAGGGCGTTCCGGATGCCGGATAATAGCTCATAATACATCCCTCCTTGTGCATCTAGTGTACCGCATCAGCAAAAAGTGAAAGACAACGAAGGCACAACGAAGGACAAAAAAGAAAAGCGCCCACACGGAAAAATCCGCATGAGCGCTTAACTGTAAGGATACACACGTTGGAGTGCAATGCCAAGATATCACATCATCCAATATATGGTAATGCTTTCGACAAAACTGGTAAGAATAAAACAAAATCCACCAGCCTAAAAGCTGATGGATTATAAGCGAGCGAGTAATCGCCCTGCCACCGAAGCGGCAAAATTGCGTCTCCCGCATGGTACGCACTGCAAGTAGGCGTGCAGGAGACTGTTCAGCGCCGAATCTGGCGACTGCTTTTTTAATTCTCCGTTGAGCACGGAGTTAGCTCTTGGATGACCCGACATAATGCGCATCGTTGAGAGGCCGGTCGGGTTTCCTTGGGTATATTATACCACAAAGCGTGTAAAAAGAAAAGCCAGCGGGTAAACGTTCTTCCGCTGGCTCTCTGTACACATTTCTCCGAAGTGTGTGTACTCTACTTCGGACGGTATAAACAGTATATCACACATTCAGCATTTTTTCAATGCCTTTCAGCCGGTAGCCTACCGCCGTCCGGCTGTAATGTGTCTGTGCTGCAATGTCCGGCAGCGGAAGCCGCTCAACGTACCGCAGTAAGGCTATCTTACGGTCAACCCTCCCAAGCGGTGCGTTTTTGATGGCGGCGATCATCATCTGTCTGTCAAGTCCTTGCAGCGCAGCGGGCAGCACTACGCGAGCCGCCGCCACAGGCAGTACCGAGCCAGAAGGGCTGCGGAAGCTGTCCGGCGTTGCGCACCATTACAGGGACGTTACCGAGATGGTCGATTTTGCCGCATCTCTTGATTTCACAAAATCGTTTCTGCTCGTATGTAGTGCTTGCCATGATATCCTCCTTACTGCTTTTTCAGTGCCGCTTTCATGCGGTCAAAGAAAAACTGAATTACCTTGCTCATGGTCTCTTCGGTGATAGCCCAGCTGACCAGCTTGCCCCACCGGCTGTTGTTCAAGTAGGTGCGCAGCATCCTGACACACCACGCCTTGCGCTCTGCGCCGCGCTTGGTGCCCTGAATCTCCCGCTCTGCTTGGTCAATGAGGTTGAGCACCAGCGTCTTGACCGCTGCGCCGTAGCCCAGACGGATGCCGCCAAGGGCGTAAAAAACGAACCCGCCCAGCATCAGCAGCAGCGCCGCCCATGCGGGGAGAACAGACAAAAGCTTAGTTACCAGTGTTTCCATGTTTGGTTACTCCTTCCATTAAATAGTTGTCGATTTTCGCCTTGCTGGCTTGCATAGCTGCTACGTTGTTTCCGGTCAGCTGCGATTCCAGCAGGGCACGGACGGCTTCAAGCGTCAGGCGGTTCACCTCGTCGATTTCTCCAAATCTCCCTAGGTCGCGGGTCAGGGCAGCACCATGCTGCAGCTGTCCCTGTTCTAGCGCACCGATGCGCCTTTCCATCTCGTCCAGACGCTTGTCCTGTGCTGCGTCCGGCGCTTGTGCCTTTTTGATGTACTTGTGTATGATGTCCAGCACCTTGTCCAGCGTGATCGCCGCAGCGCACACGCTGCCAAGAATGCCCAGCACCCAGAAAAGAGCCTGTTTTTCGTTCATGCGCCCTCCCGGAGACGGGTCAGACCCTTCTTTGCGATGATTTTAGCGTAGTCCTTATAGGGCACAGACAAGTCCACGCCGGAAACCTTGCCCGGTATCGCGTCTACAACACCGGGAATCTTGCCCTTGCTGGTGTACTGCCACAGCCCGAAGTTCCATTCCGGTGTGGGTTTCTTGCTGCGGTAGGCTGCCAGCCACACATCGTACTTTTTCAGCGCAGCGCCGCCCATGTACAGGTTCGTCTGCCCAAAATACAGCCCGGTGTACAGCATGGCATAAAAGCCCATCCGCTCGATAGCAGCCAGCGCGTGCGCTGCAATGTCCGTCAGGGTCTGCTTGCCAAGCGGTGCCTGCACATAGGTGTCCTCAATGTCCACCGCCACCGGCAACTGCACCGTCTTGCCGGTCAGCACTTTGCGCAGCAGGGCAAGCTCTTTGTCTGCCTCTTCCGTGTTGACCGCCTTACAGTAGTAGTACACGCCGCAGGGGATGCCCAGCCGCTTGCACTCGCGGTAGTTGCGGGCAAAATAAGGGTCTATGTACGGCTTGCTGGGCGCGTCTTTCGCGCTGTTACCCAGTGCACGCAGCATCACGCCGGAGACAAGGCCGCTTTCCTTGACCTTGTTCCAGTCGATGCGCCCTTGCCAGCGGGAAACGTCCATGATGATATTAGGCATACACTTCCCCCGTGATTTTTTCATATTCTGCTGCGGTCAGGCGCTGGGGCTTGCGCTGCACAAGGATGCGCAGCATGGCCTTAGACCAGCGGCCTGTCTCGTACTCGTCTTTCGCTTTGCCGAAGATCGCGCTGTGCTTATCACTCATGGCTCATGCCCTCCTTGTCTGCAGCCTCGTCCTCAATGGGCACATCGGCCAGAATGCACAGGAAGTCCACCATAGACGCGATCTGTGCCAAATCCGCGTCCCGGTTTTCGTTTTCGGCGGCGGTCTTGATGTCGCCAGTGTTGTGAACAATTTTCATGTAGTTATCCCCTCCAGCAGAGTTTTAACGTATTGATCCATGCGCTGCAGCAGCTGCTGCGAGTTGCCTTTAGCGGCATGGGCTTTCCATGATCCATACTGCTCATACAGGGCAGATGCCGGTTTCTCTCCTGCCTTGATGAGCTGGGCAAGCCGAAACAGGCGCTTGCGCTCGGCCTTGACATTCTGCGGGTCAACGGTCATAACGACCTTGCCCGCCGGGGTCAAGCGGTAGATGAAACCTAGAAAACGGAATCCATCCTTTAGCCTGACGATCTTGGTCTTGGTCGGGTGCAGCTCCATGCCATCGGCAGCGTACCGGGCGCGGATCGCCTCCCGCCACTCCTCAAGCCGTGCCTTGTCGTGGTGGATGATGAGGCTATCATCCATAAAACGGACGTACTTTTTCGCCCGCAGGCGCTCCTTGATGTAGTGATCTATGGGGTCGGGCACCGAGATCCCGGCAAGCTGCACCATCTGGCTGCCCGGATTATAACCGGCCTCGCCGGTATATTGACGATCCAGCACCTCACGCACGCGGTTATGCACACTTGGCGGCAGATGCCGCTCAAAGCAGCGGTTTGCCACGTCATGGGGCATCGTGTCGTAATAGTGCCGGATATCTACCAACAGCACATAGCCATCAGCGCCGTGCTGCCGGTATTCGCGCTCCATCATGAGCTTGACCTGCTTGCGCGCCCAGTCGGTACCTTTGCCGGTCTGACAGGCCGCGTTTTGCCGGATGAAGCTCCGTGTCATTGCTGGATAAACAGCATTGTCGTTGAGAGAGCGCTGGTATACCCTATCCCGAAAGCCATTCGCAACCGCTGTGCGGGGCTTGGGATAGGTGATTCTAACTTTGATTGTTGGCCGTGCCTTGTATGTACCTGTCGCGAGCTCCTTTTGGAGTTTCAGGATCTCGTCCATCCGAAACAGGTGAAACCGTCCAACGCTTGCCTTGCGGCACACGCCTTTGGCGCACTTGCCCTCGGAATTATACAGGGCATCGAACCCGATTATTATTTCTTCTTCTTGCACTGATTTTTTCAGCTCTCCTCGCAAGGATCTGCCGGGTGATAGCGGTCAACACCCCGCAGGGTGGCCACGTCCGGCTGATATTGTTCGTCTGCCAGAGGACAGACATGGCACTCGGCTCCTTGCACGGCAGTTTTTGCCCGGCCTCTGCTATGCAGGGGCTTTTGTGGGCGTGCTGCCGTCCAATCCGGGGCGCAGCGACCCGCGCTGACCGCGCTCCAGTGGCTGACGCCGCCGCTGGAGTGCACGCCGAAGGCACCGTTGCCGCCGCCACGATACGCAGAGCGCAGCCGCACATTGCGGCCCATTAGCCTACAGCCATTTTTATGTCAAAGCGCTTTTGCACGCTTTGCATCACTCTCGTGCCAGTCCCGGCAACGCTGCCGGATATCGCGCACAGTGTTGCCCCAGAAAGAGCACCGTTTGCCAGAAAGGTGGTAGCTGGCTTTTGCCATGTCTATCTCCGCCAAAAGGACGGTGCACAGCCGGACGGCGTGCCTTTGAAGCTTAAAGCGCTCCTCTCTTTCGTTCGGCTTGTCCAGCCGGAGGTCGTTTGCTCCGAAGATATCAAAAAATATCCGGTCTGCCGTAGCGCGCAGTTGACCGGGAAGGCTTGCGTCAATTTCGAGGTCAAACACTTTCGCGTTTTTGGTGATCTGTCTGGTATACAGTGCCAGCTCACGCGCGTCAAGCGGCAGCGTGAATTTATTGTCCGGTATCTGGTCTTTGCGCATTGCCATGGGATAGCACTCACTTTCTCACCGGGCAAGGGATTGCCCGGTGATTATTTAACAAGATTGGTCATTTTGCAAGCCGGGGCGCAGCGACCCGCGCTGACCGCGCTCCAGTGGCTGACGCCGCCGCTGGAGTGCACGCCGAAGGCACCGTCGCCGCCGCCACGACACGCAGAGCGCAGCCGCACATTGCGGCCCACAGTGCGCTGTGCAAGGTCGCGGGTGATACGCAGCGGGTAGGTCTGCCGCAGAGCCTGCGGGGTCTTTGCGCCGGTGCGCTCCTTCCAGTACGGCCAGTATGTACCCTCGCCACTGACCTGCGGAGAACAGTAGATCTCCTCCAGCGAGGGCAGGAAGATTTTGTCATAGGTCACCACAGCGCTGCCGTCATCGGTGACGGTGTTGCCGTAGGTCACGACCTTCACGCGGGTCAGCGCGTTCTTGAAGTCATCCGAGAAGCCAGCAAGGAAGCCGGGCACGGTGTCCGCCTGATCGGGCTTCATGTCCCATTCATCTTGCGGCTGCCACCACGCACCAGCGGGTGCATCGCTGTTGAGGTACTGGCGGTATGCGGACTTATACCACCGGTTATCGCCGTAGGCAACCGAATGCAAGCCGTTCAGTTTGCCGTTGGGCTTTGCAAGGAAGGAACCAAGATTTATGCCATCGACGCCAGCAGAGACGTTGCAGGTCTCCAGCAGCTCGGACTTATACTGATCCTTGTAGACGTAAACCTTCCAATTGGCAGGTGCAACGTCCGGTGCGTTATAGAAGCCGGTCATGCGTGCACCTGCGGGGGCATTTTTGGTCAAGGTAAAATTATAGGCACCGCCGTTTATGACGTTTGTGCCATAGGAAAAATCAAAAATGATGTTGTAGGTGCCAGCCACCAGACCGGCCTCCGGCACAACGTAGAAGGCCTGATATGCAGAAAACTGGATATCTTCCAGAGACGCGTAGTGCATCTGCAGTACCATTGCGGGTGCGGTGGTGCCGGTCTCGCCCTCTGCGATATCATCCGGCTGCACCACGTCCCACGGGCAGTCGTAGGTTTTGCCGTCCTTGCCGGTGTAGGTGTTCACCAGCTGGGTGCCGACCGGAAAAACCGCCGGTGCGTTACCGGCAGCCACCACGGCCTTGATGCCGTTATAGTCCATCTCCTCCACGGGCGTTGAGGTTTGCGCCTTTGCGATAGCGCCCAGAGATGCGGACATCCCCAGCAGCGCAGCGGTCATCTGGTCAAGCTTTTTGCCGTTGGCTTTTGCGGTCTCGTCCAGATAGATAGGCTCTACCACCTCGGTGGTAGCCGCCTGCGTACTGATTTCGTTTTCAGCCATGTGTTACTCCTTTCAGGTTTTGCGGTATTTCATGCAGACCTTGCCGTTTTGCACGACAAAGCCGCAGGATTCGAGGGCTGCGGTGCGCGTATCCAGCGCCTGCTCTGCCTGTTCCGCACGGGTTTTTTCGGCGGTAATGGCAGTGTCCAAGCGCTGCTCCTCGCCCTTGGCGCGGGATGCTTCGGCGACAATCCCGTCCGCGTTCGCCTGTTCAGCCGCCTTTGCTCGCTCCGTCTCCCCCTTCAGCGCGTCACCCGTCGCCTTTGCATCCGCAGCCTTTCCGGAGAGGGAGAGGGTGGGGTCGATGATTTTATCGACAACGGTTTTCGTTGCGTTGGCAGCAGATTCAACGTCCACAATGCCGTTCTCGATGTGGTTCAGCTGCGAAGCGGAAAGCACTTCGCCGTTTGCAAAGTTCTGCTTTTGATAGTTCATTGATAAGTTAACTCCTCTCCATTTTCATTGGTTTGCGTAAAAACCGTTTCTGTTTCGGTATTAACAGGCTCTTCGACTTTTGGCACGGGACTGTATATCAGCTTGGCTCCATCCCACAAGTAGTCTGTATAAAACCCCTCTGTCATTCCTGACAGGTCATCAAACAAAATCTCATCAGGCGGCAGCGGGTTTGGAATAACGCTTTCGTGGCACCAGCCGCCGCCATACAATCGGCCATCCAATCCGACTTTGCACTTGAACTTGAAATGTTCCATGATATTTACCTCACATAAAACCGTATAGTTCCAACGGGCGGCAAACCTCATCGTTTTTCGTAACACCATCAGCAATAGGAACTTCCAAATGTATCACGCCAGTTATAACGTTATTTTTATAGTCGGACGTTCTCTCGTTTCCGCTTCCAAAAGTGATACCATTATATGATACTGTTACCTCTCGCCAGTGTACCGTATTCCACGGATAAGCATAAGAGTATGTTTGACCGTTAACAGGAAGAATAACGGTAAGTCTACCAGCACTGCCGCCACTGGCAAGCCATGTTCCTTTTTTATGCGTGTCATAGACCAGCATTACAGACGAGTAGGACGAAAGATCAATTTTTGTTGTTTGCGCAGTAAATTCTCCTGTTGGGTTTCCAGAAGAATCTTTTTGGTAAGGCCATTCAAAAATTTTACTGTTTCGAATGCCGTGAAAAGATATGCCACCGCTGTATATAGAAACACTTCCGTAGGCATTCGTTATGTCTATGCCATTGTCGTTTATAACAACTTTATTATTTCCGCGAACGACTTGTACGTTTTGACCTGTGATTTGAACTTTGCCTTCCCAGTCGCTACGAGTGACGACCAACCCATTTTCAGGAGTAAACGTTATCATGCTATAAAGCTCTTTTTTTGTTGCGCGCAGAGTAATAGCATCAGCGTTTTGAGAAATCTTTGTTTCTGCTGCACCGATACGCGTAGAAACGCCATCCATGTCAGTTTGGTACGTTTCCTTCGTAACGCGGGATTCAATGGCAACTTGCGTCTTTTCAAAATCGGAAGAATACTGCGTCTTGAACTGCGTCAAGTCGTTCTTGGTCTGATTGGTCTGCGTGGCGGTCTGATTTATCTTTTCGAGATTCGCCCTGTCAGTTGCTGCCTGTTGGCTTGTGACACCGCTTGTGGACTGCGCATAAGAAGAGCTTGTGACAGTCTCACCCGCGCCAGAAATCGCCGTGTTGCAGTTCAAAGCAAGCGTGACGTTGGTAACGATGGTATCATGCACAACGCCGTCTTTGTCCTTGTAGCGTATCATGTCAAGCGGGAACAAATACGGTGCAGACTTGATAGTGGTGCTGTATGGGCGGTAGGCAAACCCACCGCGTGCAGCTTGCAACTCCTTCAAAACGCCCTCGTAAGCGTTGGTCAGGAAACCGCAGTCACTTAGGTCAAGCGTGTAATCTGCTGTGCCGGACAGGTATGTGTTGCCCTTGCCATCGTCACAAGTGAAGCCGGTTATAGTGATATCGTTCTCCAGCATATCACTGGAATAGCGCTCACTTGCGGTAATGGTCACCCCGGTCTGCTCATACCATTTCAATACAAGCCTTCCGCTGCCATCCATGAACGCGCAAGTGCCGGTAAGTTGTGCACACCATTGCAAAAGCTGTCGGTAGGTCAGCTTCTGGTTCGTGTCCGGCAGACCGCCGATGCTGAAATAGTGGTTTGGCAGCACCGAAACATCCGTTGCAAGCGTGACATTGCAGATAGAACAGATTTTTTGGATAAGTGCGTCAACATGGATAGGGAAGGAGAGAGCAGATGCGTTTACTTCACGGTCGAACAAGACCATGTAATCCAGTGCGGAGATGCTTATTGTGCTCAGCTTGCGGGGCGGCGTGTCCACGATGAACAGACCGCAGGGAACGTATGCAACGTCTTGATCGGAGGACGCAGAACCAAGAATCATGCGCCCAAGAACGCCCTTGCCGAGTGTTGCGCCATCAAGGACACTGGCAAGCTTGATGCCGATTTTGACGTTCAGTACAGCACCCTCAAAGGAAACATCGTTGAACTTGCCATCGTAGTTCCGCAGCTTCAAGGATAGTTCAGACGCGACCGCAGACCCGACCTCGATTTTACTGTTGGTCACGCAATACCGGTCAATCTTCAAACCACCTTGAATGATATCCGCTTCGGTGATGGTGAACGTCTTACCGCCAGAAGTAACCTCAATAAGAGCAGTCTGTTGATTGCCCTCGTTGAAGGATTTTATGATATCTTGCGATACATTGACCATCAGTGTGCAGCCCTTTCGATGATGTTAAAGGATATCCCTTCCCAGCGGTTCATACGGGAATTGTACATCGGTACAGCGCGGTCGCCAACGTAGAACTCGCTGGTTTTCCAATCGCCAGCCATTGCGTCAAGATAAGTAACGTTGATGTACTCCGGGTTGAACGCTTTCAGGATAGAAGCGGCTTCTTTTATCGTGGTGTACTTCCATTCCAGTTCCAGCTTGACGCACTGTCCAAGACGTTTCTTGTCCATCTTGTTGTCCTCTGTGCGTCCGGCATCGGATGCCGAAATGTCTTGTAACCGCCACTGATAAGAAGAGGGGCATTTAAGATACTGCCCATCCACGCTCCGAATCGGATTGTACTGGTCAAGTTCCATAAATGCCCCTCCTTTAAGTACCTACCGGGATAATTGTTTTGCCGTTGCGCTGGTTCGTTCTGTTCACTGCCTGATAGAAGCTGGACACGTTGACCTCTGCGCTCCCTTCCTTCTCAAGCAGAGCCTGCAACAGCTCGTTCTGACGGCGCAGAAGCTGGTTCTGACGCTCCATTGCAGCTTCAACACCTTCGCGGATGCCCTCAACGATTTGGTCATTGTTGGCAACTGCCGTGTGCCCGCCCATAGAACCGACCATCTCTGCACCGGCTTCTCGGGCGATGAACAGCTGCCCGGCATCGGGGAAACCACCGCTTGCAAAGCCGAAAATGCCTTTAACAAAATCAACTACGCCGCCTATGGCATCGCCGACCCAGCTAACGGCACCGCCGACAGCATCTCCGACCCATCCGAAAATGTCGCCAGCAACGTTGCCGACAGCGCCAAGAGCGGAAAGAATCGCACCCGGAATGTCACCGGTGACCGCTTTAAATATTGCTATTCCTCCGTTGAGCAAGGTCTTGCCCCACTTCAAAGCGTCCCCACCCGAGCCAGAACCACTACCAGAACCAGAACTGCCACCAGAGCCATTCCCAGAGCCGATGCCTAAGTTAGAGCCAAACTGTTTCAGAAAATTCAAGCCAGATTTAAGGATGTCTCCCCAGTTAGTGTCGAAAGCTTTAAAGATAAAGTCCGTAAGGGTCTTTACGCCTTTTTTGATGCCGAGAGATTCCCAAGCATCAGAAAAGTCAATTCCAAGCTGGTTCAAAAAGCCTTTTGTGCCTTTCAAGATGGAATCCCAACTGTCAGAGAAAAATTTCCCGATTCCACTGTCTTTGTCAAACAAATCGCTGAAGAAGGATTTCAGCCCACCATACGCCTGTTTCAAGGCGGGAACTTGGTCAATAACCTCACCAACTTTGGTTTTCAGGTTATTAAAGGTGGTAATAACGTTCTTCACGCTGTCAATGGTGTCGGACACGTTCTTGATAGCAGTGGAAACCTTGTCAAAAACAAGGTACACGCCCTCAAACGCCTTTTGGATGGCAAGACCGGCGGCACCAAAGAAGCCGTTATACTGGTACTCGTTTTCAATCTCTGCAACGCTCTTTTTCACAAAAGACCGTATATCAGAGACCGCGCTCACAAAGCCATCATGCGTGTTCAGGATAGACTTCGATGCAGCGGTAAGCGCGTCAATGGAGGATTTGAATCCATTGGAAATGTCTTTGCCCGCCTTAGTAACCGCGTTGATGCCCTCCGTGAAATCGCCCAAGTCGGTTTTCATCTTCTTAAACCAGCCACCAAAACTATCATTGGTGGTGCGCACAGAACGTTTCAGCGCGTTTGCTGTTTCCATCATGGACTTGCCGCTTGCGTCAATGGACAGGCTGATAGAGCCATTGCCCAATCCGTAGTTCTCATCTGCCAGCTGAGAGCCGATGGCCTTTACCGCGTCAGACACGGACTGGATGGCGTTCACCGCAAGGTCTTTGGCAGCGGAGATGCCGTTGGCGAGACCTTCTACGATATAACCACCGTAGCCCTTGAAAACTTTGGAAGGGGAGTTGATTTCAAGTTCAGTCTGTGCTTTTTCTTTGATTCCGTCCGTTACAGCCTTGACGGCATCATCTGCAACGTTCTTTTTGCCAATGATGCCTTTTACGATGCCATCTATGATGTTTTTGCCAACGCTAACAGGATTGAACTTTGAGATTTTATCAATTAGCTTTCCAAACCACGTTACAGCGTCCTTGATTCCGTTTATAACGTCTGCAATCAGAAGGATGAACTTTTCCGCGAAGTTGCCGTTCGCCGCAATTGCAAGCCGGTCGGATTCATCAACACCCTTTACAATCCATCCAACGAATACGCCGATGTTATGGATTGTTTGAGCGATGCCCATTACAAAATTTTCGATGAAGTTTCCGTTCATCTGTAAATCCAGACGGTCTGTCTCGGAAACTCCGTTTTTAATCCAACCAACAAAGATTGCAATATCGTTAATGATGTTCCCAATCGCGGTAACGGCAGCAGCCGCAAAGTTTGCAACGCTTTCGCCAATAGACTTGAAGGAATTGAACCAGTCGGTTTCCATTCCAAAGGCAGTTTTTTGATTTTCACTTCCAAGCCCGCGAACGGCTACGGAAATAGCTTCAAAGCCAATAACCGCAAGACCCGCAACAGGATGGCCGGATACGATAAGTCCGATACCAGCAAGCGTTGTAACTAAATCCAAAACATCAAGGTCGAGGTTCTTCACAACTTTTGAAATGGTATCAAACGCGGAAGTGATTCCTTCCTGCCAGCTTTCAGGGAGCAAATTCAGAATAGATTGTCCAAGATTGGAAAGAGATTCTTTCAGGTATTCAATGGATTCTCCGAGTTTTCCATCGGTAAGCGATATGTTCCAACCCTGTTTGAATCCTTCCGCTGCGAGGTAGACAAGCGCCCTTACACGCTCAAGACCTTTTCGGAATTTTTCACTATTCTGATAAAGGCTTACAAACCTTGCAACGATAATGCCAACAGCAACCGCAGCTGCCATTATCGGGTTTTCCCAAAGCTTCAAGACGGCTTCAATCAAAGAACCTTCACCTTTGATTTTCTCAAGAGCAGTAAGGACGGCATTGCTAATTGCCCATGTTGCAAAACCGGCTGCAATTCCAGAGACAAGCGGAAGCAGCTTTTCAAGTTTTGCCTTGATTTCATCAACGGAAGAACCAACGTAGTTCTTGAACATATCGTAGCCGGACAAGTCTACATCGCCCAAGATATTGCCAGCTGCACCAGAACCAGAGCCGGAGCCACCGGAAGAACTGTTGTCCTTCTGGATGACGTTCAGTTCATCAAAACCCATGATGTAGTTCTTGAACGCTTTTGCAGCCTTGCCGGTCGCTTTGGTGGTATTGTCCATTGCATCCGTGACACCACCAACAGCATCGCTTGCACTGCTAAAGTCCGGGAACTCCACCTTAACGCCCATTAACGATGCGATGCCGGTCACAATCTCTTTGACCAGCTCAACGGCTGCGATCAGCGGCGGGAGGATGGATTTCAAGGCGGGGTAGAGCAAAGAACCAACGGCGCGAGCCAGACTGTTCAGCTGTGCCTGCAAGATACGAATCATATTGGCAGGGCTGGACAGAGTGCGGGCGAAGTCTCCCTGTGCATCGGTGGTCTGCTTCATGATGGCAATGTACCGCAGAACAGCCTTATCGGCCTGAGACAGGGTAGAAACGCTCTGCGAATAGCCAAGATTAAGCAGCTCCTGTTGCAACCGTGCGTTAGAAATATCGACACCCAGACGGCGAATCGGTTCAAGTTCGCCGGAAATAGCCGCCTGAATCTTCGTAAAGGATTCCGCAACAGGGATATTTTTCAAAGAAGCGAGGTCGTAGCCAAGCTGCGTCAGGTTCTTGGACAGCACATACGCTTTGTCGCTAGCCAGACCAAACGAAGTGGTCAGGCTCTGAATCGTTGCCATGTTGTTCATGGCTTCGGTGGGGTCGATGCCAAGCAGGGTCTCCATCTTGTTGATGAACGTGTTTGCTTCGCCGGTCAGCCCCTTCATAGACACGCCAAACAGGTTTGCAGCTTCATAGTAGCTATTGAACTTCTCCGCTGCGTTGCCAAGATAGGTGGCAATGGCTTTCAGCGAGACCAGCTTTGCCGCAGACCGAATGAAACCATTCAGCTGGTTGGAAAGGCTCAAATAGCTTTTTGCAGATTTACTGCTTGATTTTGTAGCACCGTCCGTTGCCGCAATGACCTTTTGGATGTTGGTAGGTAACTTCGCAAACGAATTTCCTACTGTTTCGATTTTGGAAGCAAGCGGGTCAAGGGCATCTGTGATTTTCTTGCAAGAAGTGGCAAAATCATCCAGTGTCTTTGAATTCAGTTTGCTACTAAAATCTGGAATTTTTGCAATGGAATTAAGGGCGCTGCTTACACTTCTAAGGCCAGACGCATCAACTTTGGAAAGCGGGGATAAGCCGTTTTGTAGGCTATTCATTTTGCCTTTCAGTCCAGAAAAGTCAATGCCTTTCAAATCGACTGAAGAAATTCTAGTTAATGCACTGGCAACAGAACGGATGCCTTTTGCGCTTTCAGACAGGTTCACGTTGGAAATCCTGTCCATAAAATCATTGATTCTACTAAGTCCGTCCATACCAGACGAAGCGGACTTCAACGCAGAGATAGACTTTGTTAAAGTGTCAAGGCTAGAACATACCTTGCCAATGCTACCTTTTGTGCGCAGTTTGGAAATAGCAGTGGTAAGTTTGTCAATGCTAAGCTCTGCGCCCTGAGATTCCGCAGAAATTTCTACGGATAAGCTTGTAATATCAACATCAGCCATTGCTACCACCGTCCTTCTGATTCATCATAGAGAACATCGCCCTCTTGATGCGTTCCTGCGCTTCCAGTGCGCGTTGGTATTCGTATTCGTCCTGCTCTTTCTGGGTAAGAGGAATCGGTCTATCCATGTACTTGATGGGACTAGACCCTTTCTTGCGGAACATATTGCCAACCGTAGAGGAAAGCGCAGATGCCGTATAGAAACCATTTCTCCACGCTTCAACATTGGCTCTGCGGGCGCGTAGTTCTTCCGCGTCCCGGTAAACCTTTGCCAGCCAGACGTCATCACGCCAAAACTGGTCATAGGTCATGCCAATGGAAATGTAATAGGCTTCTACATCATGGAACAGCTTAGATACAGAGAATGGCTCTGTATTGCTGTCCGGTTCTTGAGACTGTGAGGTTACACAATCTCCCACGTTGCGTTTTTTGCGGTCTTGTCCTCTTCATCGGTGGCAATCAGAGCCTTGATAGAATTCGCGTACATCTCCATCAGGGCAGCAATCAGACCTTCCTTGTCCTCGATGTGGTCAAGCATATCGTCAACCGCATTGCGCTTGATGCCCTTGTTGCGAGCAATGAATGCGCCGTAGAACAGAGCCTTAGTGTTCTTAACAGGGTTGATGCCGTTAGAGAACTCGTAGATCTGGAAGCCGTTGCGTTCAGTGGCTTCGGCGCTCTCGCGGGTGAAGGTCAGTTCATAAGTGTTCTTGCCATCGGGGGAATGAAAGTTGATAACCTTAGCAGCCATAATAAATGCTCTCCTTTATAAATAGGGGCAGAACCAAATCCGTTGTTCAGTTCTGCCCGGTTTGATTGATTCGATTTTTGCAGTTTAGCCGCCATTAACGGTCAGGCTCTCGCTGAACTTCGGGGTGGAGTGGAAGATGCAATTGATGGTCATTTCCACGACCTCATCCACACCAAAGCCAGACAGACCGACCTGGTGCATACCCTGCCAAGTAAAGCCGGAGCCGTCCTGCATCTTCAGGGCGTAGTACTTGTCCACGTTGCTCTCAGAGGTATCGTCATAACCAGCAGCCTTGACAGCAGCGTAGTCGGTCTTGTTGTAGTTGGCGGTAAAGGCTTTGGTGTCAGCCTGAACGATGCCAAAAATCTGCTTCTGCATACCATCAGACAGGGTAGTTGCATCCAGAAGGTTCGGGTCGGAGATCAGGTCGGGCACATCCTTGATGTCGCACAGCTTCGTCAAAGTGGTTGCGCTTTCGCCACAGTAAAGGGTAGTGTTCAGACCGGAGATAGCAGTACTCATAGAATGTTTACCTCCTTAGTTTCGGTAAATCATTCCGTCCTCTCCGATTGTTGCCCCATAGCTGCAATCAATCCGATAGACGGAATTGTTGTACAGCCCATTCAACGGGGCAAACGATTTGCGATAAAATTTAAGCGGTTCAAGAACAGAATCCACGATTCCAACGATGGAACGTGCTTCTGCAATGCGTCCGGTGTTCTTATTGGAGTAGACCCGCACGCGCAGGGAAACAGCAGCGTACTTGCTGTGACCAGCAGAATCAATATGTACAGGCAAATTGTTGTTTTCCTCTATCTGCACACACGGAAACCTCTTAACAGGTCGGTCATCAATTTCGCTAGTGACTAAGATACCGGGCACTTGCTTTCGCAGTTCCTTGGCAACAGCCGTGTAGATAGAGTTGAAATAATCAATCAACTATTCCAAACCTCCCTCCACGTTGCTTCGACCTGAGAAGCCATTTCCTCAACAGCTCCCCACATAGCCATAGCTGCATCATTACCACTGGTGTAGTTCAGCTGACCCTTGCCGTCTACTTCCTTGACAGGCGTACCGGCATTGCCAGATTCACCGTAGTAGTACCAGCGCTTGTGCTTGCCGTTTTCTTTGCCGTATGTGCCATGTTCACCAATGTTATCAGGCAAAGGGAGCGGGCCGACTGTTCCGGCAGCGCCCCAGCCCTGATGTATAACACCTGTGCCGAACTCAATGTGAGCAACCGCCTGCCCCTCCGCTAGGATGGTGCAAGAAGTGCCATTTTGGCTAACTTCGCACTTAACATCGTTTTTGCCAGCATATTGGGCATTGGCAAAACGGATTGTTGCAACAGCAAGACCTTTATCGGCAAGCGCTCTTGCAAACAATTGTGCTTTTTGGTTCAGGGTGGTCTTGTATTTGCGAATATCTTCCTCAGCCTGTTTAAGTCCGGCATCGCTCAACCTCACTTTAATTTTCACTTGCAGCCACCTCTTTCAGCGCATACTTCGTGTCGGTAATATGCTCTGCGACCTTGGCCACGATGTAATTGAAGGGCTTGGAAACGTCTGTCTGAAACCAGACGTGTGTGCCTTCATAAAGCGGTGTGTTGTGCTTCCTGCTAGACGAGCTGACAATGTAGCTGTAATCCGTGAACGCGCCGAAAGGGTTTGCTTCCGCAGAACCAGTAGGGGGGCTGACGTTCAGCATCAGCTTTGCGGGTTCGCTCCACGATTCGTATGCGGATTCACCAGTCTCGTTTCCCCACTCGTCCACAACAGGCGTTTTCTCGCCAACCGGGTTTGAGTACCACAGCGGGCGTTTATCCAGCGGGCTTCCATTGAACATCAGCCGATAACACCTACTCTCGGAACCACTTCATTCAGCAGGGACTGTGCCACATCGGAGCTTTCCCACACACGAGTAATACCATTGTTGGTATAACTCGTCTGTCCGTTTGCACCGATGTGGTTGTACAGTTCCGCTGCAATGCGTATCTGCAACGACTGATACTGCGAGGGCAACTCGTCCGGTCTGTTGCCGAAAGGGTAGCCTTGCGCAAATATCTTGTCTTTGGCGAAATCAAGCAGCAGGTCGAAGAGTGGGTAGTCCTCGTCCGTGATTTCACGGTCAAGTGCAGGGGCGATGTACTGCCCCAGCTTGACTGCCGCTTCGGAATACTGGTCTCCCATGCTGCTTTCCTCCTTTCGCCTTAGTAAGCCTTGATGCAGTACACAGCGTCCATGCGCTCAAAAGACGGCAGGACGATTTCAGAAGCATAAACGTTGGCATTGACCGGGTGAATGGTCAGTTCGGTGGTAATGGCAACGCCAGTGTTCACGATGGACACGGATGCACCAGACTGGCCAGACAGCAGGTCGGCTTCCTCAGGAGTGGTGCCGTACCAAGTGCTGCCCAGAGCACCAGACGGAGCAACCACCACCATGCCGTCAGGCAGATACTTCTCGCTTGCACTGTACTGATCTGCCTTGAACATCTTGTCGTACAGATGGATAGTCAGGCCGGTTGCAGATTCGACAATCTGCCGTGCTTCAGCATCCAGCAGAACGGCGTTTGCCTTTGCGGTGACGGTCATGAACCGATTCTTCACCTCGTCCGCAGCAATCATGTTGCGGAAGGTAGCGGTGTTCATGTACACCTCAGTCACGACCTCGCCAACGCTTGCCAGAACAGCGTCCTTTGCGGCGTTCAGATCAGCAATGGGGGTGGCGGTAGCGACGTTCCACTTGGACTTTGCGACAGAGACTTCCTTGTAGTTGGTAGACTTCCAAGTGCCGTCCGGGTCGTAGTTGTAGGTGTAGTTCACGCCGTTTGCCTTGATGGTGATGCCAGGAACGCCATTGGTGGGAGCCAGCAGCTGCCAGATCATACGCTCGGGTACGATACGTGCGCCAGTGATAAGCTGCGCGGTGTCATCGTACAGACGATTCATCACGTCACGAGCATAGGGATCGTTGCTGTCCAGAACACGAAGGATTTCCTGACGGTCTTTCTCACCCAGATGGTAGCCCTCGCGGAAGAACGGCATCTCGGTCTCGTCGAACTTGAAACCTTCACGGGTACGGAACGTAGCCTTTGCGTCAAATGCGCTGGGCATCAGAGACACGCCAACGCCCTTGTGACCACGCAGCCACTTCAGGTCGAGACCGGCCTTCTTCTTTGCGGGGAACAGTGCGTCAGATGCAAAGGGCATCGCATTGGTAGGGTCGTTCGTCCAATAGGCGGCAATCGCAGCCGGGGCAAAGACTTCCTTAAGATTCAGTGCCATGTTGTTTTACCTCCTATCAAGCGTTCACGCTGATGTTGTCACGGCAGAAGATGCCGGGAACGGCGGTCTTGAGTGCCTTGATTGCGTCAGCGTCAAAGGTGAAGCTGGAACTTGCCGCTGCCTTCTTGGTGTCGATAACACCACGAATCAGCAGGGAAGCGTTGGGGTTCTCTGCCGGGTCAACGTCATACAGCAGGATGCCATCTGCGTTAATGGTCTTAGAACCAGTCTCGCCAGTAGCAACAGCTTTCTTGCCAGCCAGCGTCATGGGATAGCCAGCCTTAACCGCAGTGGCTTCGGTCACGGTAAAGGGAATGGCGGTGTAGTCATTGGAAGCAAGGATTGTATCGTTGATTCCGTTGACCGTGTTTCGGGTAAACTTCATGTTTTCCTCCTTGTTAATGAAAAGCACTCATTGCGTCACTCGATGCCTTAGAAGCATTTGCGTTCTGCTGTGCAAGGCTCTTGGCAAACGCCACGCCCTCACTGTCAGAGCCGCCCTTGCCATCCGCACCAGGAGGTGTTGGCATATCCTTCAGCAGAGAAGCCTTGTATGCGGTGTCGTGGGCGGTCATAAACTCCGACTGGAACTTAAAAACCTTGTCCATGTCACCGTCAGCCAGTGCAGATGCAGCCTTGTTGGCAAGTTCAGCGTCATAACCCTGTGCAACGAACTTCTCACGGTAAGATGAAAGGGTCTTTTCCTTGACAAGGTTCTCCTTGTCGGCGGTCAGGGCTTCAATCTGCTTCTGCATCTCTGCCAGCTTGTCAGCCTGTTCCTGTGCGGCGTTCTCGTCATCGGTACGCTTTGCCTTGAGCTGCTTCTTGTACTCAGCAGCTTCGCCATTGGCTTTCGTCACGGCGTTGCGCAGTTTCTCGACCTCTGCACTAGGATCTGCGACCTTTTCAAGCGCAGAAATGATTTCATCGGCGGTCATGCCCTCTTTGTAGGCATCACCAAGCAACACATTAAGTTTCATATCGTTAATTTCCTCCTGCGTTTTTTTACCGTTGCTTCCCTGCAACGCTGCGAAATTTGTATCCCGGCTTCCCTGCCGGAATATATCAGCCCGAAAATTCGGGGTGATTCTTTACTCCTTTGGGTAAATTCTTTTGTACGGCTCAATGCCACTATCCAAAATAGATTTTTCTCGCGCCGAATTTCGGTCAGGGTGTGTCCATTTGAATTTCCCGCATTTCGTGCAGATATACTCGCACTCCATTTCTCGTGGTTCGTTTCCGTTGATGCCGTGCGTCCAATGCCAACGAGAAAGCGTATAATCATGTTTGCAAAACAACTGTTTCCAAAAATCACGCATTATCTTTTTCTCCATCCGCATTGTTTGGCTGTTTATCAGTCATATTCTCGACATTTATGCCGGTAACATTCTGTTCAGGCTGTTCCTGCGGCTTCGGTGCTTTCCCGTCCTCGCCCAGCTTACCAGCGGCAATCAGGAAAGGTTTGCTCATTTCGTAAGCAGCCTGCGGGTCGGGGAACAGACCGGGCGTAGTGAACGCCAACTGCGGGTCAATGCTCTGACTGAGCATCTGTGCAAAAATCTGAACCTTGCTCTGCTGGTTGTCGTACTGACGGCGGGGAAGTTTGATGTTGATGTCACTTGCCATCAGCTTAGAACCAGCCGTGTCACGCAGGATTTTCAGCATCACAGACAGGCTCTGCCGTTCAGCGTACTTGAACATATTCTCGTACTGCTGTGCCCTTGCTTCGGTGTGATTCCATCCGTTACGGACGATAACTGCGCCCACGTTGTCGGACGTTGCGTTCTCGCTGCCAGTGGCACTAGGCATGGCGGTCAGACTGCGGTACACGTTCAGCATGGAATCAAGCAGGGTCTGGCTCTGCTGCTGGTCAAGTTCGTTTGCAATCTGCGATACAGAAGTGGGCAGACCAGAAGTGGATTTCAGGCACATTGCGCCAAGTTCCTTCACTTGGTCAAGCGCATCCTTGTCCACAAGGCAGTTGGTAAACACCATGATGGACTGGATGAACTGCGCCACGCCGTCCAAACGGTTGCTTTCAAGGTCGTTGATGGCATCCAGCACAGGGATTGCAGGTTCAAACAGACCCATACGCTCCGGGTTCAGCTTGTATTCGACCATCGGCAACATTCCAAGAGAGTGATTCTCAGACTTTGTAACCTTGCCGTTGTCGATTTCAAAGTACTGGTTTGGCGTATACACGCAAATCAGGTCGTTCAGGTCATTCTGATAATTGCGCGGGATGTGCAGCACGTTGGCAATGGGCTTGTGACCAATGCCGGAGTTGTAAATCACATACGCCATATCCGGGTCGGGAACGTCAACCAGCAGGGGTGTTTCGTCCGGGTAGTTGCCGTTGTACCCCTTGTCAGGAAGAACAATGCGGTATCCCTGTCCGCATTCCAACATCCACTGCCAGAGCCGCCGATCAAGTGCATCCTTGCCCTCATACTGCAAGGCATTGGACAGGCGGGCGATTTCCTCACCGTCACCTATTGCCGTTTCAGACCGCACATAAGAGCAAGGAGTGCCGCTCATGTAGCCTGTGTAGAAGCCCACGCACTCGTTGGCGTGGTTCTCCACAATGCGGTTTGTGATTTCAGCGTGGTACTCCTTCGTGCGGTGGAGGACAGGCTGGCTACCCAAGTAGTAGTTGTGTAGAAAGCGAATCTCGTTCTTGTTCAGCAGATGAATAGGCTCTGCCTTGCCCATGACCACTTTCAGCACGTTTGCTTGATTGATTTCCGTCTCCGGCGTTTCAATCGGTCTGCGTCCGGTCAGTGGATTATTCAAAAAGCCGTCAACAACTATCTGATACTCAGCCATGTGTTCCTCCTTTCCGTTAAAATCTTCCCATCATCTGTTTGTACTGTTCTGCAAACCGTTTTTGCACAAACAGCTTTTCAATTTCAGAACCGCCTTTATTGCCAGTTCCCATAGAGGATTGCTTTTTTATGCTTGCAACCTCTACGCACCCATTTGGTGCTTCGTATTCGCTAACAAACACCATGAACGGAACTTCTGAAAGCCACTTTTCAAATGATTCATGGTCAAAATCGCATTTGTAACCCGTACAATTCGTCCGTTTATAAGGGGGGTCTGCGTACACAACTGCATTTGACGGAATTTGTACGTCCCTGTAATCTATTTGCAGACCTTCAAGCCTTTGCAGACCTTCAAAATTTTGTAGGCGTTCAAGGTTCTGCAAGCGTTCAAGGTTCTGCAAGCGTTCAAGGTTCTTTATCCTTTTGAGGCGTCCTAAATCATGGAGCCTTTTATGTTTTGCTTGACATCCAAGCCACTGCGAATAAAGCCTTTTGTACTCCTCGCTGTTTGTCTTGATGTCCTTTGAGCTACCATCTGAATTGATTCCGAACTCTCGCAAAAGGGACGTATCGCCAAACACTCTTGCATAATGCAAAGCCTTTTTCCATGGTTCAATCTCTTTTGAGTAGAGATAATCTCTGCGGTTGTTACAAAAACTCCAACAAAGCGAAACGTAAGGGTCAGAATCCTTCAGCCTATGAAAATCTTCGCGGCTAATCCAACGCTTTTCGTTTGCGTATTTGCCGTGAACAGCATCCATAAACAACTGCGGTGCATCGCCGATGTCATTCGCAACAATGTGATTCCATTTGCCAGACAGCAATGCAGCGTGTGCAACAGCACAACCACCAGCAAACAGGTCAATCAGTGTCTCACCAGCAGGAAGATTGGAGGTAACCCACTGCGCGATTTTGTTTTTGCTGCCACGATACGGCACGCCATATCTCACGGTAGGCTTCTCCTTTCCGACAAAATAAAAAGCGCAGCAAGACAAACCTGTTAAGGTCTATCCCACTGCGCTTACAACTGCGCTTCAAAAGCTATTCAGTTTTTAAACTTTGGTACGGAGACCCATGTATCTTTTGGAAGGTTGGAATCTCCAATTGTAATCCAATGGCAAAGAGGGCACAGAAGGGAGAACTTACCTTCTACTTCGCCAAGATAACGTCCGCAATCACACGGATTACCGTTTGCGTCTTTTCGAGGACGCTTGCATCTGACTTTTGCTACCATCTGTGCTCCTTTCGTTGGATTTCTGGAAACAGGCTGTTGAGCACAGACCTGTCAGAAGCTACTGGGAAACTGTTCGCACTTCCAGCCGTGCTATTCTTCGCCCGAAGAAAACCATTGCAGCCCTTACATTCAGTTTGACGGACGGTCAACGGGTCGGCTGCAATTTTGGTGCTGCATAATGGATTTGAACCAATGTATGTCCGGTTATGAGCCGGGTGCTCTAGCCTGACTGAGCTAATGCAACATAGAAACCCGGCTTGATTGGTTAACCGCTGCTCTTTGCAATATCATGCCTAAAAATTACATTGAGAGCCGGGAATAGCGGTGGAGGTTTTGGAGAATAAAGCCATGCAAAGCTAGGTAGTTGGTTGTGCTGCGTAACGGAATCGAACTGTTGCTTGCCAGCCGTGGGGGAGACAGACTGGCATTCCCCTTACAATTGGAAACGCAACATATAAAGCCCGGTGAAGGCGAAAGAGTGAGAAAACCTCCACCGGTGAAAGGAGGAATATGCTTGTTGACGCGCACGCGAGTAAAATGACAAAACCCCGCGTGCAAGCTATTCCTTTAAGGGAAGCTGCAAAACTTCCTGCGTACATTATAAGCCTTGTCAAGTGGTGAAATCAAATAAATAGACCCAGCGAACACAATATATTGTGTTTTTAATCAAAAAGGCCTCTTGACAGGCTCAATTTTGCTGATTCCGTTGTACAGTTCATCGGCAAGCTGTGCCAGACTGTCCGGTGCATCATCGTGCGGAACTTTGCCAAGCTGCGTGAACATCGTCACCTGTTCCATAAATGCCTTGTACTCTTTCGACTGGTGCTTCTCGTCAAGGAAATAGAATCGTTTGATGTCCGGCGCATACTGGATGATTCTTGACAGCTTGCTTTGACCGCTGGGCGCACGTTGGCTGCGAACAGAGCAGTGATAGCCTTGCTGCCGAAGCTGGCTGTCTACCACGTCACAATATTCGTCACCGCCGTTGTTGGCTTCGCCGCGCACCACATTGATTTTGTGCTGGATGATTTTGCCCACGACTTCCGGCCTAGTCACAGTCTTATCGCCGTTATTGAACACAAGGTCTGGGATGAACACAGCATCTCCGTACACATAAGCGATAGGACAGGCCGTGAAGTCACCGCCGCCCCATGCAATATCCATGACCATGAGCTTGCGATCAGGCTCCCCATCAGGCAGAACACCGTTGAAATACCGCAGTTCATCGGCAGGGAATAGCAGTCCTTCACGCACATAGGGCTTACCCATGTACTTTGCCCACCATGTTGCGTCATCAATGCTGGCTTTCATATCAGCATAGTAGGCATCGTCAAAGCCAACGCCATAGTCATAATTGAAGTTGCTGTGTCCGTTCTCATCCACCGCAGGAATCACCCGGAATCTGTACTTTGGGTTGTCTGCATACTGGTTCTGGATGCGCCCCAGAGGGTCAAGCACGTTCCAACGTGTACCGACCATCAATTCCAATGCGCCTTGCTTTTTACGGTCTTTCAACTGGTTCAGATAGGCATCGTACTTGTTGTTCAGGCGCTCAACATTCAGGCTTTCCTCTAAGTCCTCGATCAAGTCATCGCTGTACAGAACGCCGCCCTCGCCGATTTCAACAGCACCAGTCAACGTACCGCCAATGGAACGACAAGTCAGGGTGGGGAAGCGTTTCTTTCGGTTCAGATCAACACTTTCATCCTTTGCACTTTTGTCCACAAGCTGAACGTCAGGGAAGATTTTGCCCCAGTTGTAGGTCACAGGGTCGGTGATGATGGACAGCACTTCGCCGTAGAAGCCATTGGTCAGCTTGTCGGAATGTCCGCTCATAACCGATGCAACGTCAGGTCGGTTGCCCATCAGCCATGTGATGAAAAATATACAGAGCGTCGATTTTCCTACGCGAGCGGGCAAGCTAACTCCCAAGAAGTCAATCCGCTTATAAAACAAGTCCTCAAGGTCATATGCCAGCACTTTCAGAACCCTGCGTCTAGGCTGATAGAACTTCTTCTCCGGCGCACGGTTCCATTCGAGGTAGATGCAATAGCTGTCGAACACATCTTTTGCTTCAAACAAGTACGTCCGGCCGATAATGTCATAGACCTTTGCCACGTCCTCGCCTGTTTTCATCTTGCCCATCATGGCTGCACAGACAGAGCGCAGCTCACCAGAGTATTTGTAGGCATCGAACCGCTTGTCTTGCGGCAAAGCGTCTCTAAGGTTCACCACCGCCTGAAACCAGTCCTCATAGACCTGTGCTTCGGTCGGGTTCTGTTTTGCATACGCTTTGATGCTGTCGATGATGGCGATACACTGCTTTGGCTGCATAAAAAAATAGGCACCCCCTACCTGAAAATGTAAAGAGTGCCTACAACTGCACAAAAATCAAATATTCGGTTTTTATAATACTGTTTCGGAAGATTGTTTGCTAAAATTCGTTTTAACGGATAGAATGTGCGGTTTATTTGACTTCTTCTGCAAGCTGGTTGAGCCTGCGCTTCAATTCATCCGCATCGTAGTACAAGGCGTCTGCGATGGCATTGAGGATATCGGGCTTGTCGGTGTAATCGCACAACGTTTCAATTAGTTTCAAGCTCTGCTCTGACAATTTTACGGTTTTCATGTCACTTTTCCTTTCTCGTTCGGTTTTATTCTGGGTTGCGAACAATGTCAACTGAAAACGCCAGCTAGTACAATGCTAATCAACCCTGCGACAACGCTTGTAAGAACGCCGCAAGCAAATCCTATCCCGCGTTCTTTCCACTGTTCAATCTTTTCCAGCTTGTGGATTTTCTTATAGTTCCTTGCACGTTCCAACAGCCAGAATGCTGTGTGCTGCGTGTCGCCCCAGCGTATCAACCCATCGTTGGCAAGGGATTCAATAACGAACTGTGCCGTGAAGTCCAGTTTGTCTTGCAGGGCTTTTACAGAATAGAAGCCATTCGGCAGGTCTGGTTCATAGGTGTTCAACGTGTCGATCAGGCGCTTCATGTTGTCACTAAGTATCACAGAACGCACCTCGCAACCACAACTACGATGAAGAACCCGGTAAGCAGCCCAACGACTGCCCCCGCAAGCCAATCATACGAGTTTCTGTTGTTCCACTTATCCATAGGCTCTTGCTCCTTTCACCTGTTCTGTTTAGCAATCCGATACCATGTCTGGCGGGTCACACCAAGCTGTTTGGCAGCGTCCGTGACCGTGAGAATGCGCTTCTCCACCTGTTCGTGAAGAACGTCAAAGAGGTTGCGGTCATACTCGGTGGGTTTGCGGCCTTCCTTGTAATCAGGGCGCTGGCTGGCAATTTTCTTACCCTCTCTGGTGCGTTCAACAATCATGTCACGCTCAAACTGGGCAAACACAAGGAACATACCTCTCATAGCCCTACTAGCAGGGGTGTTGTCCATCACGCCAAGATTCAGCACGTTCACCCGGATTCCTTTTTCAATCCACGAATCAATCAGTTCATACCCACCAACAAGGCTTCTGGCAACACGATCTAGCTTTGTCACAACGATTGTATCGCCGCTCTGGACTTCCGCTTCCAGCTTGTCCAGTTCCTTGCGTTCCATTTTAGTGCCGGTATAGACCTCTTTGAAAATCTTAGTTGCACCAGCGGCCTTGAGAGCTTCTTCCTGCGATTCAAGGCTGTTGCCGTCAATCGCTTGACCAGCGGAACTGACACGAGCGTAGCCGTAGATCATTCAGGTTCACCGTCTCTTTCAAGAACTTTAAGAACAAATTCATCCGATGCAACATCAGCACCAATAGGCTGAATCACGATTTGGTATTTCATTTCTTCCAAGAGCATTGCCATTGTGGACAACTTTAAATCATCCGCATTAACGCGGTTTGTCACATAAGAAGAAACTTCATATCCCATTTGCCTTGCAAGAGATGCAGAAGTATATCCTCTGATTTTCATAACGGAACGAAGAATGTCCCCTGAATTGACTTTATTTTTGGTTGCGCCGCCTTTTTTCTTCTCTGCCATTTTTATCGAACCTCTCTTTTGACACAATGATAACACATTCTCGTGTCGTTGTCAACATCTTCTTGTGTTTTTTGCAAATTTTTTACTATCAATAGGGTGATAAAACGGCTGTAAACTTTTTCGTTGCTTTACAAACTGTATACTTGAATAGTAGCCTTACGAATTATCGAAAAATATCTTTTGAGTTACTATCACTATGGTAAACTAATCCGTTTACGGAAGTACTATCAAATAACGTAAATTTACGTTAGAATGCGTAAAATGTCACAGATGTGTGACTGAATTATACAAATTGGGCTGTTGACAACTATATACCAAGCGTCTATAATCTAAGGCAGCAGAACACACGATGAATCAGCCAGCAACGGTAGATTTATCCTTTGTGGCATAAAAAATAGGCCGTCAGCCCCACCGTCCAAAGTAGTACTGACGACCTATTCCACCACAAAACAGAAGCTGCGCAACCAAGGGCGCAGTCTCGGTTTCTGTCAATTATTATAGCAGAAGCAGACCGCTTCTGCAATAGAAAGGAGCAAAAAACATGAATTTCCCCACAACAACCGAAGAATTTCTGAAAACCCTCGCCCACGGCAAAGAGCCGACCAGAGAGGACAGGGAGTACGCAGAAGCACTGGGTAAGCTGTCAGAACTGAACTACCGGGCAGGGTACGAAGCTGGAGCAGCCAATCAAAACAGAAAAATCTGATGCCAGCACTAGTGAACACAATATATGGGGTGTATTTTCTTGACATCCTAATATTTTGCGGTTACACTTATTGCACAGCAAAACGAAAGGGGGTGAATGTGTATGAGTAGTCCTTATGCAGAGCGTTACGGTCACACCGTTACCATCAGCGTGACGGAACGGCAGTTTGCCAGCTTGCAGGAATACTGCATCAAGAACCGGGTTTCCATTTCTGCTGCGTTCCGTGAAGCATTCTTTACGCTGCATCCGATGGATTCCACCGATGAAAACGAAAAATGATACGTCCGCTGCTGTCGGCAAACTTTAGCGAACGTATCATGTAAACCCTGAGAGAAGCATTCTCTCGCCGTTATTATAGCAGAAAATTGCTTCTCTCACAAGTGAAAAGGAGCTTTTTAATGCAACTTTCTTTGTCTGAAAACATCAAAATCTTCAACAACGCCGAGTTTGGCGAAATCCGTGTCATGCTCATTGACGATGACCCTTGGTTTGTTGGCAAGGACATTGCGGTAGCACTTGGCTACGCAAAGCCTGAGAACGCACTGTCAGCACACGTTGATGAGCAAGATAAAACCACTACCCTGATTCAGGGTGATGGTTCTAATTACAAGAGCAAGACAACCATCATCAACGAATCAGGTTTGTACAGTCTGATTTTCAGCAGCAAGCTGGAAAGCGCACAGCGGTTCAAGCACTGGGTCACTCACGAGGTCTTGCCGTCCATCCGCAAGCATGGGATGTACATGACCGACAACCTGTTGGAGACGGCTATTGCCAACCCGGACTTCGTGATCGGGCTGATTCAGAACATGAAGGCCGAAAAGGAAAAGAGCGCAGCGTTGCAGATGCAGAACAAGCAGCTCTGTGAGAAGAACGAGGAGATGCAGCCCAAGGCAGACTACTTTGACGACCTCGTGGCGTGGAACGTATCTACCAACTTCCGCTCGACCGCAAAGGAACTGCGTATTCCTGAACGACTGTTCATCAAGATGCTCATTTCTGACGGTTATATCTACCGTGACAAGAGCAATGGCATCCTGCCAAAAGCGGGCAAGGGTGACGGTCTCTTTGCCGTCAAGGAATACTGCAACCAGAAGAACAAGCACGGTGGCGTACAGACCAGAGTAACGCCGAAAGGCCGTGAGACGTTCCGTCTGCTTTATGCAAGCATCCGTAGAAGCGTATAACAACCAATAAGAAAAGCCAGTGGTTAGAGAACATCTAGCCGCTGGCTTTTTTCGTTTAGATTAACCCGCTGCGAACGAAGCGGAAAGCATAAATTCAAGGTAAGCAAAGATAATAAGCATGACAACTATAAGCACAACTTTGCCAGCACTTATATATTTTCTGTTTTTTCCGCCACATTCAGGACAGGTCTTAGCCGTTTTAGAAATCATGTGGCCGCAATGTTCGCAAGGAATCAAATCGCTCTTAGGCGTTTTGTTTTCCATTATGTTCTCCTTATTCATCCACAAGGTCTACGTACTTGACTTCGATGCGAGGGAGTTCATCAGTGGTGCTGGTCAATGCTCTGGTGATTTTTTCAAGCCCGGTGAACTCACCATAGACGGTGATAATATCATCGTCCAGAATCTTCACAGCATCGCCGCCACGCTTATCCAGCATATAATACTCGTCATCAGCATAGAAGCCATATCCGCTGTTGTCCGTGTAGGTTCTCCATGCCTTCTCGCTGCCGGAGAAGTTTGCGTCAATAATCTGCGAGACCTTTACCTTGACTACAATCTTAGCCCCTTCATACTTTTCAGGATAGCGGCACAGTTCCTTATAGTCCACAGTCTGGCACTCTGCCTTGTAATCGTCCTCGCTGATTTCAGGCGCAACGGATGCAACGGAAGAAGCAGTAGATGCACTTGCCTTAGATGTTGCTTTGCTGCTACTTGCAGAGCTGCCAGAGCTACTGCCAGAGCCGCCAATGGCAGACAGGACAATCAGAACAATGATTGCGATAAACCACCAGCGCTTGTAGATGGGTGGCTTGTTCTTGCCGCCGCATTGAGGACAGACCTTTGCACTTGCGGCAATCTCTGCTCCACAGTGCTTGCACGTTGTCATTTTACTTTTAGCCATTGTAGATCCCTCCATTGTCTATTTATATGGCACTTGCAATGCCATGCATCATAAGATATGCGCCACAAGCCATGACAGCCACCGCAATGATTATGCCCCATATTGAAGCGGCAATCTTTTTGTTCTTTTCTCTCTTTTCTTTGTTCTTGTCATTCTTTTGGTTCATTACAGATTCCTCCCTTTCAAGGCTTGTAAGGCAAGTATAGCACAGAACGCAGACCCTTTGTAGGGGTCTTTTTTATTTTTGCGGGAAATTTTTGAGATTGGCAATGGGGGTGGGGATGATTTTTTGAGTCTTTTTTATTTTTTCGGTGGTTGAAAGGCTGACCGGGCGGGGCTGGGCGGCGGCTATATACCCCGCCGGTGGAGACCCCAGCCCCAGCGCACCCGGACAGACTGCACAGCACAGGCAGCAGGGCAGGCCGTGCCAGATGCAAGGCAGGCCACGCCACGCACCGACACACACACGCCCGGACACTGGACACGCTGCACCGGTCTGCACTCGATACCAGACAGGCCACGCGGGGCGATCGGGACGGCGGCGGAACGCTGGAGGGCGTGGAGTGTGTCCGAAACTGAGCAGATTTGTACACACTCAAATATGAACGATTTTCAACACAAGAATGTGTGTAAAACCATTGACATCAACACAAGAACGTGTTACTATATAGACAACACAAGAACGTGTTACACCACCACAAAACAGGAGGACAAAAACCATGAAAGCAAAAAGAACCATGCGAGATATTAAATCCCAGTATCCGACCATTATCCAAGTGAGCTATTGCGATGCGCAGAATATGTTGTGCATGGACGACCCTGCAGCCTACACCGCTGGCGTGTATGGATGGAACGCGGATATTTACCCGATCACCTCAGGCGTTGCAATCTGCACCGGGTACCGGCCTTTTGGTAACATCAAGCCCGATCGGGAAACGGTCAGCCGCTACGAAAAGCGGGCGCGGGAAATGCGCCGGGATTTGTGGAACGTTGAAGAGCTGGAAGAGCGCCTGCACAACTTGCAGATGGAATTTGTTCGGGAGGTGTGCAACGTATGATTGCACTTGACTTTACCCAATGGGCCGCCCTCTGGTACATCGGCGGCATGATATCCGGCGCGCTGGTTATGATCGCTATTTTTAACAGTTAAGGAGAAAGAACAATGAAAATTGATGGAGGGCTAAAAAATGACATACACAGCAAATAAAAAAGCATACGGTCTGTTAGAATCCCTTGTATATTGGATGGCTGAAATCTCATATTGCATGGAAAAAGACCCGGATGACATCGGGTTTTTAGACAAGGCTGACAAAACGATTCATTTTTTATTCGGTCAGCTTGACCGGGCGGGCGTTCCGTTTTGGGCGCAAAACTCAGCGCTTGCAATCGGTGAGAATTGGAGAGAATACGAGCGGCACAATCTTAGAACGCTATTCACTAACAAAGGAATTTTGGAGGGCTGAAAAAATGGAAAAATACGATGTAATCAACGCCATCAACAAAGAGATCGAACGCGAAAAAGACCTGTGCAAAAAATACGTTGAATTAAACCCATCCGACAAGGACCAGCGCGAAAAATTGCGCAACGCTGCAATTGCTGCACTTTTACGCGTTATGAATGCAATCTAAATTGGAGGACCTGAAAAAATGTCTGATTTCGAAAAAAGAGTAAATGAATATAGGGAAAACAAGCGGCTCATTGAAGAGCTTGAAGCAATGAACGACACAATTAGAACAGATATAATTGCAATGATGCACGGCGCGCCGGAGATGGTGCAGGGCACTGCAAAGGCCATTTACAAGGATGTTTCTTCTGTCCGACTCGATAGCAAGCTTTTGCAGGCAGCGCACCCGGATATTTACGCCGAGTGCAGCAAAAAAACCGTTTACAAGCGGTTTAGCGTGGTTTGAGGGGGTGCGACAAGTGATATTATCCTGTGTCCTGTTTTTCTTCTGGTTTTTCTCTTCGTTGTTTAAAGCATCCAAATAAGAAGCATTCCACCCGGTCAGCAATGGCCGGGCTTTTCTTTTGCCTTGCATCCGCTGAGGGTGCAGGGCTTTTATTTTGCCCTGCTGCAATACAGCCACATACAAGCGTTTACAACGGCCTTTATTCCGTACGTGCAGTTATACAGCACACGCCATAAAACAGTGCACAAGGCTTTACAGGCGCTTTTCCGGCTATTTGCCATATTCTACCGCAGCAAATAACAGACCTACACAAGCGGCTATAACGCTGCCTGCGCCACGCTGGAGCGTATCACAGCGCCGCAGCACCTCCAGCACATACCAGATACCGCCATCACGCCCGGACGCTGTACAGCTCAACGCAGACCGCCTATCATAATAATGTATATAAGGGTGCAGAGGTGCCCGCCTGTTATAGATCCATGCCAGCCCGGCGGGGGCAGCTCCCGCCGTGTATGGATCGCTGGCAAGTGCTGCACCCGGCGCACCTGCTGAGGGGGTCAGCGTCTCCACCTGTACAGGGTCAGCCCGGCGGCTTGCGATCTGGCACCGGGTCAGCAGTCAGGGCGTACCGGCTTACACTCTCCACCCGGCGGGGCAGTCAAGCGGCAGGGGGCGCAGCGGGCGGCGCGGAACCATTGACGGCTGCCGCCGTATCTCTTTTTGGGCTTTCGCCCGATAGCCAATAGAGGTCAGCAATAGTCGTAGCGTTCCGGCTGGAATAGTCGTAGCCAATAATCGTGGAATAGTCGTAAAGTCATCTGACGGCCAGCTTTTGAAAGTCCTATATATCGTATAGTAGCGAGCTGTCCGCTGATAGTCGTAGAGTAATAGTCGTAGTGTTTTCTTGCGAGCCATCGTCAAATAGTCGTGTATTTTTTGTGTGAAATAGCCGTTCGCCTTTTAGGAAAGGAGAGGAGCGATAGTCGCTAAGTCATCCGACCGCATAAGATTCATAATCCATTGCATATATTCATCATTTTATTCACCAACTAACCATACCAAATTCGTATGTCAATCGTACTTATTATAATATACGCTTATATATCCTAGTAACTATCTAGGGATTATTCTGCTGGAATAGTCGTACCATCCGATTCTGTCTGTTCCTGCTCGATTTAATTCCCAGTAACGCACTATGATATTTCATCAAATTCATAGTACTTTGCTATGAATAGTAAATGCAACATTTCTACATATTCAACCGACTACAAAATAAAGTCAGTTCTCCATGTGAAATAGTCGCAGACCATCAACCAGTCCGAACCTCACGCCACCTCTCGCCTACGGTCTGCTCTGCTGGCTAACGGTATAGCTTTGGAGATAGAGGGTTGTAGGGAGAAAGAACCAGTTTGCAATTTCGCATAACTGTTATTTATTCACTTTTGAACTATCTTGGCACACCCGGCTCCGTCAACGCGCGCGCTGGCGCATATAACGCCCGCGGACGCGCTAAACACACGGGGAGGGAAAGGGGGAGCACGGAAGATATTAGGGGGATTATAGGGGGTAATAGGGGTTGTAGGGGAAAGAGGGGGACAAAAGGGGGAAAGAGGAAACAAGGGGGAAAGGGGACAAAAATTTGAAAGCCATTTCCGAAAGTGATAGTCGAAGCGTTTTTTCGTCTCACATATCTTGCTTTCGTCTCAATCAGTCCTGCGATTGGGCAAATAGTCGTTGGCATCCGCCCATCTGGCTGCTATCATCGCGGGAAAGGCGTGTAAGAGCCTGTCTGCCGCGTTTTTACGATTGACCCGATAACTTTCACGTCTGACCATGAAAATCCGTTCTCCCCGCTTCTGCATCGGTCTAATCGCATGGTCTAGTTTGAGATATGCTATCAGCATCAACGGAGAGCCGTCTGCGAGCGTCTGTGGCGTGTTTTCGTGATTAAGCCGATAAAGTTATCGTCTAACATCAAAAACGCCTTAAAACAGGCTTTCTCGTGGAGTTGGCAAGTCAAAACCACCGGCTGAGCCGGTGGCTTGAGTAAGCCCTAGAAGGGCACCTT
>ERZ772812.366-NODE-366-length-42216-cov-154.289533_pt1 | contig 42216 bp, 67 predicted proteins | sample MGYA00511343_ERZ772812 | MGnify/ENA primary metagenome ERZ772812 (study PRJEB29015, sample SAMEA2737706) | human gut metagenome | biome: human gut; feature: human-associated habitat; material: faeces | place: China | collected 2012 ...
GTCACTTTCCGGAGCTGGCGGTTGAATCCTTCAATGGCATTTGTGGTATAAATCAGCCGTCTTACTGCCTCCGGATATTTGAAATAAGTGGACAGGGTTGCCCAGTTATCATGCCAGGATTTATAGATTTTTGGGTACTTGGAATCCCATTTATCCTTGAACAATTCTAACTCATTTAAAGCTGTTTCTTCCGTTGGAGCTGCATATACAAGCTTCAGATCAGCCATCAGTTTTTTGATGTCTTTGTATGAAACAAACTTCGTTGAATTACGGATCTGATGGATGATACACTGCTGAATCTCTGTTTTTGGATAAACAGCCTCGATTGCCTGTGGAAATCCATTTAAACCATCAACGCATGCAATCAGGATATCCTCAACGCCTCTGTTTTTTAATCCATTCATGATAGAAAGCCAGAACTTGGCACTTTCGTTTTCTCCAACATACATTCCAAGAACATCTTTTTTCCCATTCATATCGATACCAAGGGCAATGTAAACCGCACGTTTTACAATACGTCCTTCACTGCGGACGTGATAGTGGATTGCATCCATAAATACTACAGCATACACTTCTTCCAAAGGGCGTTCCTGCCATTCTTTTACAATCGGCAGGATTTTGTCTGTGATCCGGCTGATTGTGCTGTCAGAAATATCAATATCGTATAATTCACGCATATGGGCTTCAAACAGGGGACACGGGTACGTTGTGCAGGTGGCGGATGATAATGGCAACGAGTGGGAAGCTAGTGTTGCTGAAAGCCTAAGCGAAATGAGCTTTAGGCTTCGGACAATAGATCGGAATCTGTGTACTAGCGGATACGCCACCATGAACGAGTCGAACTTTGATGATACTGTAAAAAAATGTAAATGTAATGAATTTGGGGGAACTTATTACTTAAGATATTAAGAGAAAGCGGCTTGAAATATAGCCGCTTTTTTTATGCCTAAAAATGGAACAAAAACAGTTAAAAATATCTTATAATAAAATTATAAGTAAAATGATGGGAGGTGTGCGACTTGGCAAATTTAAAAGGAAAAGTAAAAAAGCTTCAAACTGCGATTGTCCAGCGTGGGTTGATTATAAAAATAAATCAGAATCAATTCTACAGTGAAGAACAGAAGCGCATGATTACGATTTACAGAATCCTCACACCAGTGTACACCTTTAAAACGAAAAAACAAGAATGGAAAACAGAAGATTTTGAAATTTTTAAAACGGCATCTATCCCGGATGTCATTTTCTGCTTGATTGAAATTTATAAGGCGGTGAGCTAATGAAGGGAGAACTCACACTGAAACAGAAAGCATTTGCAGATGAATATATAAAGAATGGTGGAAATGCCACACAGGCGTTCATAAAGGCGGGATATAGCCAAAATGGAGCTAGCGCAGGGGCAACACGTTTGTTAGGAAATGCTAGCGTTTTAGCATATATAGCCAAACAGACCGAGCGCATTGAGAAAGAACAGCACCGGGATATCATGAGCCTTGCAGAAATCCAAGAGCGGAGAAGTAAGATAGCGAAGGGCGAAGTCGTGGACGGTCTCGGATTCGCCCCGGACTTTTCCGATCAGCTTAAGGCAATGGATGGACTGGAAAAGGCACTGACCATAGCAGAAAAGCAGAAGATCGAGCGAGAGGAAAAGGAAAAACGCGAGAAGGCAGCACTCTGGACGATCCCGATTACAGATATAACAAGCGACTTTGTTGAAATTTACAGAACTGTACATGAAGCCTTTGCCGGAGAGATAGATGTGCATGAGATAATTTCTAAGGGCGGTCGTGGTTCTATTAAGTCCAATTTTTGGGGAAATCTTGCATATGAGACGATCAGACAAGATTCACAGGCGCATGTCGTATACACCAGAAGATTTAAAGTCGACTTAAGAAGCTCGGTGTATAATCAGTTTATGAAAACGGTCATAAGATATCAGGATCTGGATAACTGGGATTTTAAACAATCCCCAATGTGTGCAGTTTATAAACCAACCGGACAGATGGTCATGTTTGCCGGAGCAGATAAGCCTATCAGCTTAAAATCGTTCAATGTGCCATTCGGATATGTCAAGCTTTTAATCCATGAAGAGTGTGACGAGATGGCAGGTGTGGAGCAGATGGATAACATTGAAGATACTTTCCTGCGAGCAGATACACCAGCACTTGACATAAAAATTTTCAATCCTCCGAAGTCAAAAAATAACTTTATGAACGAGTACACCGAAGAGTGTAAAAATAAGCCACAGACACGGATCTGTCACAGTTATTATTATAATGTCCCGGTAAAATGGCTAGGAAAGCGATTTTTCGAGCGTGCGGAATGGTTCAGGATTCATAAGCCATTATACTATAAAAACAACTACTTAGGAGAAGTCACTGGAACAGGCGGCGGCATCTTTGACAATTTAGAAATCAGAAAAATATCGGATGAGGAGTTAATGACATTCGATACAGTAAACCACGGCTTGGACTTCGGATATACTCACCCACAGGTATTTTGCCAGAACTATTATGATTACGAGACGGATACTCTTTATATTTTTGGCGAGGTTTATTCTAAAAAATGTAAAAACTCTACCTTTGCCAGAAAGATAAAGAAGTTTATGAATGTAGAAATTATATGCGATTCAGCCAGACCGGACGGAATAGCAGAGATGCAGGACTGGGGGTTTAATGCAATCGGGGCAAAGAAAAGATGGGGAAGCGGAAAAGGCAGAGATTACTGTTGGGAGTGGCTGCAAAGATGTAATAAGATCGTGATTGATCCAGAGCGATGCCCGAATACAGAAAAAGAGTTTGTAAAAGCAGAACATGAGCAGCTTCCAGATGGTTCATTTTCGGATGCATACCCGACCTTAGAAGAAGATACGATAATGGCAAACATTTATGCATTAAACAGGATTATCATGACCAGCCGAAGAAATGATGGCCTTTATGATGATGAGGAAGATGAGGAGGTAGATGATGAATAATACGAATAGCAAGCATTATGTCCTTGTAGATAAGGAATCAAGAGAAGTAATTGCGTGTATTTCAGATAATAGCAAAGATGATATTCTTCGGAAGGATGTTGACTTGAAAGTATACGAAGGTACAGAGCCAGTATTTACCGAGACAAATCACGGAATTTTGCTGAAAGATAATGCATTTACTATGAGATTGTAGGTGTTAACGTATGAATATATTCACAAGAGTAAAGGGGTTTATCATGAAGTTTTTTAGAACAGATGCAGAAAAAGAATTTAATGTCGAGTTTATTACTTCTCCGGAGATCGAGAACTCACAGCAGAGATGGAACGACATCATTAAGGGGAGTCCTTTCTGGGTTGATCCGAAAAAAAATGACATTAGGACAATAAATTTCGCAAAATTCCTCTGCCAGTACACAGCAAAGAAAGCATGTATGGATTTATCAGTGAGCGTAACAGGTTCAGAGAGAGCTGATTTTATTAATAAGTGCATCAGGGCAATGGTTGACACTTCTATCAGAGACAAAGTCGAAGATATGCTCGGAGTTGGTGGTATAATTTTAAAACCAAACGGTTCAATGAACCCAGACAACATGATCGATTATATTATGCCGTGGGATTTCGCAATCACAGAAAAGACCAGCAACGGAGATATTAGAGGATGCATCTTTATTAATCGACTTATAAAAGATAAATTGTACTATTACCGACTTGAATACCATCATTTCACGACCTCAAAAAATAAAGAGGGCGAAGAGATGAACGTGTACGAGATCCAGAACAGAGCGTTCAAGTCAAACAGCAGTAACTCACTTGGCAAGAAGATAGAACTGCATGACGTTCCTGAGTGGTCTTCAATTGAGGAAGCAGTTCATATTATGAACGTAGAAAAGCCACTGTTTGCCTATTTGAAAACTCCATTCAATAACACAATTGATTACTCATCTCCAGAAGGTGTATCGATTTTCTCAAATGCACTTATGGAGCTTAGAGATCTCGATATAGCATGGAGTAAAAAAGGGAATGAGGTTGAGGATTCTCAGCACATTACTTTTATTGATGAGAACGCCATGACAAAACAGGGAAAAGGCGGAATCCGTGCCTCAACAGTAGAGCTTCCTCGGTTCGTTAAAGGCTTGAAATTGGGGCTGGATTCAAAAAGAACGATTGATGAACACGTCCCGACCATGCTTACTTCTGACAGAATAACAGACATTAACAGCGTTCTTTCTATGATCTCGACAAAATGCGGATTCTCACAGGGGCAATTTATCCTCGATAGAAAGTCAGGAAGATTGACAGCAACACAGGTTGAAAGTGACGATAATGAAACAGTAGAGACGATTAACGATATCAGAAAAAGCATAAAGACAGCATTAAAAAATCTTATTTATGCAATCAATGTATTCTGCGACCTTTACGGAATCCCTGCCGGTTATGTGGATGCACTGGATGATGATGTACCGGACGAAGATATATTTTATTTTAAAGATTTGCTTGCGAGCTTCGAACAGGACAGATCAAGAGCATATAATTTAATGATTCAAGGTATTTATTCTAAGCGTAAATACCTTAAAGAATATGAGGGATTTAATGATGATGAAGTAGATGCCATGTTTGCAGAGAGAGCGCAGGAAGATGCGGAAAGGAACAGCGGTGGTCTATTTGGAGAGGAGTAAAATAATTCAAGGGATACCGAAACTTTCTATAAATGGTATTTTAAAAGGTGGATATATTATCCCTGAACCTGAACCGCCGGAGATGGTTCAAGTAAAGCTTCAGAAAAAGACTGCGATAGAGACGATTAAGTTTTATTTAGAAAAGTGATAGAAATGGATGCGTTAATATGAAATATAATAAAGTCATTGGAAGCTTTAATATTAAGCTTGATACAAAGCGAATGGATGAAAATTTGAGAAATGCTCAGAATGTTCTTGACGAACAGGTTGTAAATGACATGAGAAAATACACACCTATGCAGCAGGGCGATTTGAGAAACAAGACGCAGATAAAAGAACCCGGATTAATTACAGTAGATACACCATATGCGCATTATCAGTACGTTGGTGAACTTTATTTGACGGCAGACGGTAGATCATGGGCAAACCGTGGAGAAAAGAAGTATCCGACAGGAACAGAATTAAAATATCACACACCGGGAACAGGTAAACGATGGTTTGAAACTGCAAAAGAAAATCACGGTAAGCAGTGGATTGATCTTGTTAAAAGAGAGGTTGGGAAAGGATAATGCTTAGACCGGATTATTTTTACGGAAAAACTGATAAACTGGTTGAAATGTATCAAGATCTTGAAAATTGGATTATATCAGACATTGCAACAAGATTGATAAAATCCGGTGAATTGTCAGGAACTGCCGACCGAGAATTGTGGAAACTCCAACAGATGGGACTGCATAACACAGAGATTGTAAAAAGAATATCTGAAATGTCTGGAAAGTCAAGAAATGAGGTTCGCAGATTATTAAGGGATAGTGTTATGACATCATTCTCAGATGATAAGGAAGTCTTAACACAGATATCAGCATCCGATATTATATCTCCGCTAAAAAATAATATGGCAATTCTTGCAATGAATGCAGAGTTAATAAAGACATCCGGTGAACTTGATAATTTGACAAAGACAACCATTAACCAGACACAGAAAGACTTGCTCAATATGCTGAATGAGGTTGATTATAGAGTTGCATCTGGAATGCAGTCTTACAGCAGTGCAGTCTGCGAAGTTCTGGATAGATATGCAGAATCTGGTGTTATGGTAGAATACCCTGCCGGAACGAAGCGTTCTCTTGAAGCGGCAGTGAGATGTTGCATCGTCACATCTATGAATCAGACCGCGGCACAAGTGACGAACGTTTATATTGCGCAAAATAAAATAGAGTATGTTCTAGTATCAGCGCATCCGGGTGCCAGATATGATAAAAAGGATCCAACAGGGATTTCATCTCACGATCACTGGCAAGGAAAAGCATATAAAATAATCGGGAGCGAACCAGGATTTCCGAATCTTCTTGAAAGCACAGGCTATACAATAAACCTTGAAACCGGAAAGGGAACTGTTGTAAATCTCTTAGGACTTCACGGGTACAACTGTAGACATTCACATGGTCCGTGGCGAAAAGACATGGTAAATAAGTACCTTGATGAAAACGGAAATGTGAATATAAATGCAGATGAAAGCCAGAAGCTTTATGATTTGCAGCAGAAGCAAAGATTGCTTGAAAGAGAAATTCGCAAAACAAAGCGCGAAATTATGACCAAGAAACAGGAACTTGATATGATCTCCGAAACAGATGTAAAAGAGATCTTGCAACCTCAATATGATAAACTGGCATATAAACTGCGAATGCAGAATAAAAGGCTTCAATTATTCTGTAAGAATAATGATCTTCAATTGCAAGGCGATAGAACGAAAGTGTCTGGATTTAATAGAAAACAGTCTGCGATTGCAAATGGTCGAGCAACGGCTTATAAAAATAAAATTGAAAAAAATGGTACAACGAAAATGGAATAATATGTTATTATAATAATGTGTTAACCATACATACTTGGTTATCCACCTTTCTTTAATTAATGCAGTGGAACTCAAGCGAGACAACAACTCACCGTCATAGCCGGAAACTCCCCAAATGAGGTAAAGCAAATGAAAAACATTGTTACGTGCTTTACCAAAGAAGAAAAAGAGCATATAAAAGAATTGTGTGATTTCACACCGACAGAAGAAACGCTCTTTGATTTACGGAAGAAAGAAAAGTCGCTAGAAGAATGTGCAGAAATTATGCATATTTCGACTAAGACAGCCGGACGTATTAACGTCAAAATGCAACATAAAATTCTTAAGGTAACTGGACAACATTTCACATAACTTTCTCCTCATTAAAGGCATCCGTTAAGGGTGTCTTTTTTGTGTCCTTTTAATGGGGTTTTACTGGGGTGGTTCAATTGTGTTGTTAATAATAAAATGAAGATAGAAAGAGAGGTTTATTATGTACGAGTATCAGAGATATAACCAGTATTCTTATCCTCAATATCAACAGCCACAGCAGATTCAACAGCAATTCCCACAACAGATCATGCCGCAACAAGCTGGACTTTGCGGAAGAATGGTTAATTCTGTTGAGGAAGTCACAGCGAATGACGTTCCCATGAATGCACCATTTGCCATTTTCCCGAAAGCAGATGGATCAGAAGTTTATATAAAATCGTGGGGTGCTAATGGTCTTATTCAGACAGTTACATATAAACCGCAGCTAGACGGAAAACAGAACGAATTACCGAAAGAAGACACGGCAACATTGTTTTCCCCGATAATGGAGCGATTAGACCAAATAGAAGCTAAAATAACTCAGTCCCAGAGGACTACCAGAGCAAAGAAAGAGAGCGATTCTGAATGAATTTAATGCAGATGATCCAGTGCGGTGGAAACCCTAAGATGATATTAAGTCAAATGATGAGCAACTCTCAATTTTCAAATAATCCGATCATGAAAAATACATTCGACATGATGAACCGTGGAGACAGTAAAGGGCTGGAACAGCTTGCCAGAAATTTGTGCAAAGAAAAAGGTCTAAACCCGGAAGAAATCATGAGCCATTTTAAACATTGATACTATTCTTGCAAGATTATGTATAAATAAATTTTATTAGGAGGAACACATATGTTTAATTCATCTCCAAGTTTAGCGGACATTGCCGCCGTTACTGGTGGAAACCGTAATGATGGTGCATGGGGCGATGGTGGTTGGTGGGTTCTCATTATCCTCTTTGCCTTATTCGGTGGATGGGGCGGTTATGGATTCGGTGGTAATGGTGGTGGTGGTTATACCGCAACTGCGGCTACACAGGCTGATATCCAGAGAGGATTTGACAATTCAGCAGTCATAAGTAAACTTGATGGCATTACAAATGGTCTTTGTGATGGCTTTTATGCAGTAAACAACGGAATGCTGACAGGATTTAACACCATTCAGCAGGCAATTAATGCGGACACAGTAGCAGGAATGCAGAATGCAAATGCTATTCAGTCTCAGCTTGCAAATTGTTGCTGCGAAACTCGTGAAGCTATCCAGGGTGTAAACTTCAACATGGCGCAGAACACTTGCGCATTACAGAACACCATGAACAACAACACGAGAGATATTATCGACAGCCAGAATGCCGGAACAAGAGCGATACTTGACTACTTATGCCAGGATAAGATCGCAACGTTGCAGGCAGAAAATAATGATTTGAGACTTGCAGCATCACAGGATAGACAGAACGCACTTTTGACTACCGCTATGACAGCACAGACAAATCATATTATCAACGCTGTTAATCCATCACCAATTCCGGCATACCAGGTGCCAAACCCGAACACATACATTCCGTATGGATGCGGTTGTAACAATGGATGCGGATGTTAGACAACTGAATAATTAAAGTATCTTAATCGACAAGATTATGTCTGCATAGCAGTATTACTTAAACACAAAGGGCAGACTTCAATGTTTGCCCTTATATTTTTGAAAGAGAGGAAAATATCATGTCAGAATTTACAGCCAATGCTTTACAGACTGTCCTGCAAGGAGAAGATGTCGCATTTACTGAGACACCGGTTTGCGGAACAAAATGTATCGTTCACAGACAGGGAAGCGGAGTAGTTAAATTAAGAGGAATCACAAACCAGTGCAAAGCCAGATTTCTTGTATCTTATAGTGGAAATATCCAGATCCCAACCGGTGGAACGGTGGAAGCTATTTCTCTTGCAATCGCAATTGACGGAGAACCTTTACAGTCTACAAGAATGATCGTGACACCTGCGGCAGTAGAAAACATGTTCAATGTATCTGCACAGGTTTATGTAGATGTTCCTTGTGGATGCTGCAGCACAATAGCGGTTCAGAATACATCTGGACAGACTATCGAGGTACAGAACAGTAATTTAATCGTAGTAAGGGAGGCTTAGTATATGCATATTGAAAGAATTCATAAAATGCTTGAATGCCTTGCTGAAAAATCCTTATGTGAGATTGAAAAAGGGATTGAGAATGTCAACACAGAAGAAATGGGAGAAGTGATCGACATGATAAAGGATCTGTCAGAAGCAGAGTATTATGCCACAATTACTAAGGCAATGAACGAAGCGGACGAAGCAGATATCATGGAGAAGCTTTTAGAGTATGGGGATGACCGAAGATATTACGACCGGTATCGTTATGCTGATGGAAGATTCGCACCTAAGGGCAGAGGAAAACGAAGAGGATATGATGAGCCACCATATTATCACATGTACCCGGATGATTACGAAGATACAGAGCACATGAGAGACATGGATAAGAAAGACCTGAAAAGGATGTATACAGATACCGGAATGATGGGAGATAGATCATATCCGCGGGATTCCAGAGAGGGAAAAGCCGGTATTTCCAGACGTACTTATATGGAGACCAGAGAAAACCATCATGGCAATTCAGAGGAAGATAAAAAAGAGCGTGCCAAAGCAAGAAAAGATTATTTGCGAGATATGCAGATGGATATTACTGAAATGACATCAGATGCAGCACCTGAAGAAAAGCAGATGTGGAGAAATGAATTACAGATGATGTTACAGAAAATCTAAGAGGTGAGCGCAGTGTTTAAAATCAATGATGTTGAATGGAATATTTTATATGTAAATCCTAATAGTGAATGCTTGATGCGTTCAGATGGAACAATTACACTTGGTGTTACAGATTGGAACAAACGAACGGTTTATTTGTCAAATTCATTAAGCGGAAGTCTGTTAGAGCGAGTTCTATCTCATGAGTTGGTACACTGCGCTTCGTTTTCATATGACTGCCAAATTCCAATAGATGTAGAGGAAATCGTAGCGGATTTTCTGTCTCTTTATGGAAAAGAAGTCGTTGGTATAGCAGATGATATTTTGAATGGGGTAATTGAAAATGGATGTTATAAAGCAGTATGAGGACTATATAGGGCTTAAAAAAGAATACATTAAAAATCCTACATTGGAAAATAAAAATGCAATGATAGCCAAATTAGAAGAGTACGGAAAGTATATATACGACCAGTGCAACAGATTAAGAAAGGATTGCATTGTGGAAGAAGAAAAAGAAGTACTTAGAAGGTATTTCGGTGGGAAATAGCAAAAAGGGGCGGAGCAATCTGCCCTTTTTAAAATGGTACAAAAAGTTGTTTAAAATAGGTTAAAATATATATTGAAAAGAATATTAAAAGTACCGGACAGAAAAATGGATTCTGTTCGCTAACCTAGAATAGTTATAGGATGATGCATGGCACGTCCTATTTTGGGCGTGCTTTTTTATTTTTGGGAATTAATTCAGTGGAAGAAGACACGGCTTATATCCGGGTTGTCGAGGGTTCGATTCCTTCATTCCCAATTGCCAGCTATGGAGTAAATAGCAACTCAATCGTGCCGGACTGACCGGAGTAACAACTTGGAAAGAAAGAGGTAGAAACATGGTAAACGTAGCAAACGAATTAAAGAAACTCGGAATTGAAGTTTCAGACGAACAGAAAGAATCTCTTAAAAAGAGTATGGGTGAAGAGCTGTATTCCAAAGAAGAAATGGAAGACAAAGTTAAAAAAGAATCTGAACAGTGGAAAACCCGGGCAGAATCAGCAGAGAAAATGCTCGAAGGGTTGGATGGAAAAAGCCCGGAAGACATTTTAAAAGAGCGTGATGACTGGAAGAGACAGGCAGAGGATTCCAAAAAAGATTACGAAGCCAAAATCGCAGAGCATGAGAAGAATGAACTTTTGAAAGAAGCATTTGCGGAAATCGAGTTTACTTCTGAATCTGCAAAGAAAGCCATTATGGAAGACATTTCCAAAGGCGTAAGTGTGAGAAATGGAAAGCTGATAGGGTTCAGTGATCTTATTGAGGAAGCTAAAAAGACAGATGCAAATGCATTTGTAAATAAGCAGAATCCTCCACATGCGCATTTTACAAAACCGAATGAAAACAATTCAGGTGGTGATAAGCCTACAACAAGAGAGAGCATTTTATCTATCAAAGATAGATCAGAACGTCAGAAAGCAATTGCCGAAAACATTTCTTTATTCCAACAGTAAAGGAGTTTTATATGAACAAAAACAGATTAACGATGAGCACAAATTTGCAGTTCTTTGCAGCAAACGCAGGACTGATTGCAACAGGAGACATTGATGTAACGGCAAGGGAAATTGATTTTGTTACATCTTTTGAAAGAAACTGGGAAGCTTTAAGAGAAATCCTTGGAATTTCAAGAGCAATTAGAAAACAGCCTGGAACTGTTCTTAAAAGCAAATATGCAGAAGGAACGTTAGAGAGTGGGACTGTAGCAGAAGGCGATGTGATTCCAAGAACACATTATGCGGTAAAAGAAAAACCTTATGCAGAGATTACTCTTGAAAAATATGCAAAAGAAGTTTCTATCGAAGCTATCAAGGATCATGGATATGAAGCAGCTTGTGGAATGACAGATGAAGAGTTCAAGACAGACCTGCAGGATGGAATTACAACAAAATTCTACAACTATCTGAAAACTGGTACACTTACAAATACTGCAAAAACATTTCAGATGGCGGTAGCTAAAGCTATTGGATCTGTCAAGAATAAGTTCAAATCAATGCACAGAACTTCCACAGGAGTTGCAGTATTTGTAAATATGATGGATTTATATGATTATCTTGGAAATTCACAAATTACTTTGCAGACAGCCTTCGGACTTACTTATGTCAAGGAATTCCTCGGAGCAGACATTATGATCCTTTGCTCTGACAACGAAATCCAAGCTGGAAAAGTCCTTGCAACACCTGTAAACAACATCGTTGCTTATTATGTAGATCCATCTGACGGAGATTTTGAGAAAGCCGGTCTTTCTTACACAGTTAGTGGAGAGACAAACCTTATCGGATTTAAGGTAAAAGGCGATTACGATCGCGCAACCAGCGTAAATTATGCACTGTTAGGATTTGTACTTTTTGCAGAGTACATTGATGCAGTAGCTAACGTTTCAATCACACCGGGGGAATAGATCCCACTACACAGGCGGTAAATGCTAGTGGGGAATTCACGGAAGAATACTTAAACTCTCTTACAGTTGCAGAAATTAAGGCACTGGCAGAGAGTAAAGGGTATTCACTGACCGCAACAAAAAAAGCTGATATTATTAGCGAAATATTATCACAGCAATAAGGAGTGTGGAGCAATGTCATATGTAGATTTTGAATATTACCAAACGAAATATGGTGGAAGTTTGTTCGAAAACGAAGAAGACTTTGCTCCATATGAAAGAAAAGCAGAAAGAAGAATCAATGCGATCACATCAAACAGGATTTTGTTTTATTCTCAGCCAGAATCAGAAGATGCATGGTGGGATAATATCAAAGATTGTACCTGCGAAATAGCTGAATTGCTAAAGAATGTATCTGAGTACTCCGCGGCAGTTAATAACTTTGGTGTTATTGCAAATGCGGACGGAACTGTAAAAGGGAAAATGATTAAGAGCATGACTTCTGGAAGTGAATCAGTATCTTATGATGCCGGAGCATCTTCTTCGACATTTGTAGAGCTTGCAAAATCAGAAATGGCACTTAATAGTAAGTGCTACGATATTGCATCAAATTACCTAACCGGAATGGTTGATTCAAGGCATGAAAACCTTTTGTACATGGGAGTTTAGCTTATGGGAATCGGATATAAAGATGCCGTGGTTTTATATAACAGGCATTACAACGACACCTTAGAAACTGAATATTATTTCGGTACTCTATTTGAAAATGTAAGAATCGAGCTTACACAGGCAGAGAACATAAGCAAATCTGGAATGAAAGATGCAGATAGTTTTCTTGTAAAAATCCCGAATGATGGCACATTGAATTATGCTAATCCACCAGACTGGGAGAACATGAGCGAAGAAGAAAAGCTAAAGCATTTTACTTTAAGAAGTAATGATTTTGACTTCGTAGTGATTGCAAAGAAAGATGAACTTCTCATTGATAGGGAACTTCCGGTTGGATTAATTAATTCAGACGATTATCCGGGTAAATTCTTCCAGTACATGGTAAATGAAAAAGGGAATTGCTACAAAGTGAATACTATCGGTGTTTACAGCCTTATACCAAGGTTTGAGATTGGAGGTAAATGATTTGGATGAAAAGCCAAAAATAATGCTTGTATCAGATGCAGAAACGGCGCAAAGAGCTATCCTTGATATGATAAATAGTTATCCAAATTTTCCGCCCGGTTTCAAACCATCAAATTCAACAATCTTATGGAACAGCATAAAAGATACTCAGTCTATTGGAGTTTTTCCGGCGCAGGATCCAGTTTATTTGAAAAAATATGTCAGCGGTTCTTATGTCGGACAAATGACGTTCCAGATCGTATACAAAAGCAATCCAACAACAAACAAGGATAATATTGCAGCAAGCAATCTGCTTGAAAATATTGCAAAGTTCCTTGAAAGTGGAGAATTTACATTAAAGGATAAAAATTTTGTTGTAGAACAAATCAACCGCACATCGGATGTATTTTGCGGTACAGCAGATGGAAAAACAACAGAATTAGCAATTAATATGCAGCTTAAATATTTTTATAAAAAATAGGAGGAATACTCATGGCAAAAGACAGAACTAACATGGTCTCACTTTTGGATATTGGAAGCCTTATGGGTGGAAAAAGTGAAAAGCTTGCTGAAATGGGTGATGGTTTCACAGAGCTTTCTGAAGACTGGGGACCTAACACAGAAAGCACACAGTACGTAAACATGAAAAATGCAAGCAACTCTGTAAAAGGGTATGCATTTTCAATGTCTCCAGAAAGAGAACATTTGTCAGATGAAATGCAGACAGTGTTTAATGATGTTTTTAAAAAACTTCCAACAGGAGATCAGTGCGAGACATATTATTATCGCTTCTTTAAAGCTGATATTACAAGCGGATCCGGAGATTGTATCCGTGTCCCAGTAACTGTATGTGCATCAAGCACTGGTGGAGCAGGTGGTGATATTTTAAAGTCTACAGTCCAGATTAATGGAAATGGAGATGTAGAACTTGGAACAATCACTATTGCTGGTGATGGATCGTTCACATGGGCACCTAAAGTAAGTGCTTTGGCTTTGGATGAAGATTACCCAATTGCATAGGTGTTAATTAAAAATTAGCATATGTGGGATGCCTACCTTTCCTTGGTGTCCCACATTAGGAAAGGATGTTAAAAATGGAAGAAATTAAATTAAGCAGTGGCATAAAAAAAATTGCAATAAAAGACGAAGACGGAGATCTTATTACAGTTATAACAGTAGATACAGCGAATGCAGACACAGCTAAGAAGTTTGCAGGTGTAATTGATAAATTAAATAATATATCTCAAAACTGTGAAAAAGAAGCCGCCGAATGGAGAAATAACCACAAAGACGATATGAATGTGGATGATATGAATGTGGATGCAGCATTAGAACTGAACAGCATTCGTGTAAAATATCTTAAGCAGATTACGGAAAGTATAGATGGGTTGTTTGGCGAAGATGCCATGAAACAGATTTACGGAGATATTGTCCCGGATGAACTTGCAATCGTGGAGTTTGTAGAGCAGGTTATCCCTGTTATGAATAAGCTTTTCAATAAACGTTTTGAACAGATTCAGAACAGATACAATGTAAGAAGATGTGGGGCAAAATAATGAACAATGTCATGCTGGACAATTTGCCTACTGAATGGAACGGATACAAAGTAAATACCGATTTCCGCATAGGTATGCAGATTTATATTTTGCAATATGACAAAGAAATGAATGAGTACGAGAAAACAACTTCTATTCTTTATCTTATGTTCTCTGATGAATACGGAGAACTTAGAGACCATCCACAGCACAATGAGTTAAATGAATGTATTTCCTGGTATTTAAACGGATGGTATCACGACAATGCCGGCAGTAGCAAAAATACAAAGCGTTTTATTGACTATGATGTAGACCAATGGAGAATATATGCAGATTTCTTGCAGATATACGGAATTGATTTGTCCGTAGCAGATATGCACTGGTGGAAATTTAATGGCTTGATCTGGAATATGCCAAGAAGATTATCTTCTCTCATGGAGGTAATTGAGATTCGCAAGAAGAATATTGAAAATAACATGAGTTCTAAGGAAAAAGATGCAATCAGAAACGCACAGAATATGTATGCTTTGGAACAGCTAGAAAAAGAGTATACCAGCGAAGAAAAAGAAAAGATAGACGATTATGATCGCATGATGGAAGAAATAAGAAAGCAGAAAGAAACAGAACAGGAAGCATTGAAACAGTTTAAGAAATGAGGGTTTTAGCATGGCTGAATATGATGGCGAAATCAGAATAAAAACGTTGATTGAAAATGGAGAAGCATCAAGTAAGCTCATGCAGATGGAATCACGGTTTCAGAAGCTCGCAACAGAAGCTGATAAGTTATCCAAGACTCTGAAAGATCTGGCAAGTCAGAAGATTCCAACAGAGGAATATAAGGCTGTTCAGATGCAGATAGAAAAAGATACTGCTTCTCTTGATAAACTTCTTGCCAGAATGGATAAATTCTTAGAAACAGGTGGAAGTAGTAAAAGCACAACCTTTAAAAGAATGCAATACGACGTTGAGGAATTAACAAACTCAATTAAATATGCAAAAGGCGAGCTTGCAGCAATGGAATCTTCTGGAACTGCTTTTATAGATCCTACAACTACAGAGGAATATAGCAAAGTATCTGAAAAGATTCTTGATGTACAGAGCAAACAGGAAGTTCTTAATCAGAAGATGAGAGAAACGGTTGTCAATGAGAAATCTATTGGTGCTGGTGCGAAAGACATTGAAAAAGTAGGAAAATCAGCAAAAAAATCCTCTGGCTTAATATCTGACATGGCGAAACGAATAAAGCAGACAGTAGTTAGTTTTGCAATATTCGGTGCGGTTATGCAAGTATCCCAGACCATATCCAAGGCATTTACAGAAGGTATACAGAACATGGCGAAGTATTCTTCTGAATTTAATGGAAAAATGTCTGAAATGGCAAGTGCTGCGGCTACATTGAAAAATTCTATCGGAGCATTGACAGCGCCTATCATATCTGCATTGACACCAGCAATCGTAACCTTATGCACATGGCTTACAAATGCCATTAATGCCATGAATAGATTTATTGCGGCTATAAGCGGAAAAAGCACTTGGACAAAGGCAAAGAAGCAGCAGGTAGACTATGCGGCATCTCTTGATAAAACAGCCGGTTCTGCCAAAAAAGCAGCTGGAGCATTGGCGGCTTTTGATGACTTGAATGTATTGCAGAAAAATGATTCTGGAAGCGGTAGTGGTGGAACTGGTAGTGGCGAATCTGATTTATATGAAGAAGTTCCTACTGGAAAAGAATTATCAGATAAAATCCAGCCATTTATAGATTATTTAAAAAAATTAAAAGTTTCTATAAAAAATGGATGGGATGAAACCTGGAGCAATTTAGATGTTTCTTTACAATTTGATAATATTAAATCCAGTATAGAAAGCATAAAGAATTCATTTTTAAATATTTTTTCAGATAGTGAAGTTTCTGCATCTGTTGACAATTTTGCTATGACTTTTTCAAGGTCACTTGGAAGCATTTCGGCATCTGTAGTAAGCATAGGTGCTACCATAGCAGAAAATCTTCTTGGTGGGATATCTATTTATCTTGAAAGTAATTCTGAAAATATAAAAAATTATATTATCGACATGTTTGATATAGCATCTGATATTTCAGTGTTGGCATCACAGGGGGCAGATGCATTCGCAAATGTATTTTCTGTATTTGGGGATGAAAATGGACAGCAGATCACAGCAAACCTGATTCAGATTTTTTCGGATGCGTTCATGATGGTTACGGAGAATGCAGCAAAATTTGGAAAAGATATTATCGATTGCATCGTGACACCTTTTGTAGAAAATCAGGATGCTTTAAAAGATGCTTTGGATGGACTTCTTGGTGTGATTGCGGATTTGACAACGACTATATCAGACGGTGTACAGCATGTGACCGATAAAATCACAGAATTGTACGATGAACACATTCATCCGTTTGTCGAAAATGTAAAAAATGGAATGTCAGAACTGATAGAAAAATTCTTAGAATTCTGGAACACTTACATTCAGCCTATTTTAGAAAATCTGGCTTTAATGTTCGAAGATACCTATGAAAATCATTTGAAACCTGTGTTCGATAATATTATTGAAATATTAGGCATTGTGATAGACATACTCAACGATTTATGGACCAATATTTTACAGCCGATTATTGCATGGATTATAGAAAATATATTGCCTATAATTTTGCCGATTATAGAAAATCTGAATCAGAATATAAAAAATAGTGTTGATTTTATTTTAGATTTAATAAATTTTTTGTTATCTGGTATAAAACTCGTCTTTTCGGCTCTGCAAATATTATTTACGAAAGACACAGACAAAGTATTGCGCCAGACCGAAAAATCTGTAAAAAATTTTGTGAACAGCATTATTCAGATGTTCGAAAATATGGTGAACCGGGTTATTAATGGTATCAATTCATTGATTTCTGGCTTTAACAGCATTGGATTTGATTTACCTGATTTTTTGGGTGGCGGATCATGGCATCCAAGTATTCCGACAATTCCTACTGTAAATCTGCCTCGTCTTGCCAACGGTGGCGTAACAACCGGAATGACACTTGCAGAAATCGGCGAAGCCGGAAAAGAAGCTATCCTGCCGCTTGAAAATAACACCGGCTGGATGGACGACCTTGCATCGAAGCTTGCAAGCAAGATGCCGGACTACAGCGGTGCAAAGACAGTAGTACTGGCGGTGGATGGTAAAGAGTTCGCAAGAATCAATCTGCCGTATTTACAAGATGAAGAAATAAGACTTGGGATAGCGGAGGGATAAGATGGTACATAAGTATACACAAGGACTTATCATTGATGGAATTACATATAATATCCCTATGGTGTCTATTCAAAGGACTTTGGATTTCTTGGAAAAGTATGCAGAGAGGACAGAGGACGGAGATATTCATATTGAGAGTATAGGAATCTATAAGAACTATACAATTTCAATTGGCACAATAGACGATTCGGGACTTTATGATAAACTGATGGATCATATAACAGATTGTGAAAACAGATTCCATCATGTATCTTTACCGGATGCAAGCAAGCAGTTTGATTTCTATGGGTATTTTTCATCAATTAAAGATGAAGTAGAAAAGGTATTTGACAACGGAGCGAAATATAAAGGCTTGTCTTGGAAAATGACGAGTAAAAAACCATTTAAGACACCGTAAGGGGGCATTTATGAGAACATATTGCAGGGCAGAAATGAAATTTATAGATGTTACCGCACTTGCGGATGCTTCGGTCACGACAGATGATAACCAGGGCATAGGTTCAATAGAGTTATTTGCAGAACAGACGGAACAGAAAAGTTATGGGACTTTTGAACTGAACCAATTTGTGCTAGATGGAAGTAAAAGCGTATTGACGGAAAATCCGAAAGACATTGCATTTTGGAATGATGCGTTATCGAAGGAAGATTGTACTTTTGAAACAGATCCTAAGATTACAGTCACGTTCCAAGAGCAGCACACGTCCGCAGCGATCACACTTTATTTTGAAGATGAGCCACCAGCAGAGTTGAAAATCACATGGTATACAATCGCCGGTACAAAATTAATCACAGAGACATTTTACCCGGACAGCCTTATTTATGTTTGCAATAATCAGGTGCAGAATTACGGAAAAATCGAGATTGAATTTGTAAGAACAAGCTTTCCACAGAGATATATTAAGCTTCAGTATATTTTATATGGAAAATATATCGTGTGGGATAAGGATATGATCCAGACAGCCAAGGTGCAGGAGGACATTGATGTGACCTCTGCAGCCTTGTCTATTAACGAAGCAGATATTTCAATTGTCGATATGAATAATGATTTTGACGCAGAAAACGAAAACGGAGCATGGAAGAGTGTGCAGAAAACGCAGGAAGTCACCTTGTCAGAGTTTAAGAACGGAAACATGATTCCTATGGGAGCATTCTTCATCAACGACTTTTCTTTTTCAAAGAATATTGCAAAATTTAAGCTGGTTGATGTAGTTGGGTTATTAGATAAGTATACATTTTATGACGGACAGGTATATAACAATGTCCGTGCAGAAGTGATACTGAATGCGATATTTGCCACTGCCGGTATCAAAAAATATACGATTGATGAAGAAGTCGGCAACATACTTTTAAGTGGCTATTTAGCCATCCAGACGTGCCGTAAGGCATTGCAACAGGTATGCTTTGCGTGTGGTGCGGTTGCGGATGACAGCCGGAGCGATACCATCAAGGTTTATAAGCCAGACAGATATGTGAAATCCACTGTCGGGACGGATCGCAAATTTAATGGAAATACGAAAGTATCTCTTGAAAAATATATCTCTGGTGTGAATATTGAGATGAAAAACTATGCATTGGAAGAAAAAACATCTGATATTTATAAGAAAACATTGCCGGCAGGAGATACCAAGATCACTTTTTCGAGTCCATATCTTCCATCGTCCATCACGGCAAGTGTCGGCACGCTGAAAGAAGTAAAAACAAATTATCTCATCATTAACATGCCGGCTGCCGGACAGTGCCATATTACAGGTATTAAATATGCAAACACGACTTTTTCTTATGAGAAACGTGTGGATAAAATTGAAGCCGGGGAAACAGAAAATATAAAGAAATACAGTGGATGCACCATTTATAATGCTGATATATTACCCGATATCGCCGCTTATCTTTTGGATTATCATGCCTTGAGAAAAAAAGTGGGAATGAAGTACCTGGTTAACTTAGAGCAGGTAGGAAATTGGGCGAATATAAATTCCATCGGTGGCAAGACATCGACAACATTGATTGAGAGCCAGACTCTTGATTTGACAGGTGGATTTATCGCAACGGCAACGTGCAGGGGATACTCAATTGTCGTTACCGAGGATGTGTTTGCAGGAACTGAATTATATACGGGAGGAGATGTACTGATCTGATGAATTACAATCCAATTAATCCTTATTATGACGAGCTTAGAAAAGAAAATCTGAAGCTCACAAAGGAAAACAAAGCTTTAAAAGAAGAAAATGAGCGTCTGAAAAGTGAGGTGGTTGCTTATGCTAGTGTGGATGCAGACAGTGACGGACCGGTCACAGAGTGATGTGGATCGCATGTTGGAGTTGTTACAGAAAGGATGGGATAACTTCAATGTAGACGAAAAAACAGAATGGCTTGCCGGGATGAAAGGCGCACTGAATCGATCAGATATGCAGAGAATCCAGAATAACACAAAGTTATTATCAGATGTTCTGGAACTTAATCTTACGGTTGCAGACGTTCCAGAACATCCAAATGAGACATTTTTAATATCAGTCATAAATAACACGGAGATTATCAGAAATGCGTACATGATTCATGGAGACACGCCTAAGACACCGAGTATGCCAGTCAATACATACCAGAAGATGAATGATATTGAGAAAATATTGGATGATGTGTATGGCATTTTACTTAACAACTTTAATTATTACTGTGGATCAGAGATATATGCCGGAGATGATACCGGACTATTATTATAGGAAGAGAGGACATATTATGGCATTTGTAAAGAAAACATGGAAAAACAGAATTGCAGAGTACATCAACCGCCGACTGCTTACGAATGAAGATGGCAGCACAAATCTTGTGACAGTTGCAAGGGATGAGGGCACAATCTCGCAGGAGGGTGATGCTTTTAATGCTGCAAACATGAATGATCTGGAAGATAGAATTGAGTCGGAGTTTAATGAGATAAACCAGAGTTTAACTAATGTTAATAATTCAAAAAAAACGTATATCAGATTAGTACTACCAAATATTGCTGCTGACGCAAAAGCTGTCTGCGATTATATAAATAAAAATTATTTGATGGGGCAAATAACTCCTATGTATTCGATTGAGTTTGATGTAGTTGCATCAAATGAAGACTGGTTTTCTGGTGTGCTATCTACAGATTCAAATGTAGATAGTAACGCCCGTACTGTTTGGGGTATCGTACAGCGACGATCCATTTCAGCAGATAATAGCACAGTATATAAATACTTTGGAAATGGAACAGGAGGTGCCGGTACAGTATCCCCTTTTAAAAGATATGAGGATGGCTATAATACTGGCTATGCTGCTGGTCAATCAGCAGGTGTTCCTAGTGGCAGTTGTATAGCAGGATGGCGATCAATAGACAGCTATTCCAATGGACAGTGGGTAACAGGATGGGTTGGTGTAAATCCCAATTTTTTCACAGTAAATAGTGCCGGTATAATTCCTGTAAAAAATTTTACTGCTACAGTATATTGGCAAGGCTACAACAAACGTGACATAGACTTTTTTTCTAACGGTGCAATGGGACATCGAGACAACGGTACCAGCTTAGACGGCGTGCGAATGAACTTTTACGCAGGAACACAATGCGGTTTTAAAACCAACGATAGCGGTGGTGGAAGTCTCGGAGCAGGTTTCATTGTTCTTAATTAAAAAATCTTATTATTACAGGTGGTCAGAAGGCTGATAATACGTGGGAATATTATATAAGCAAAATCGCCATTGCTTAAAAATCAAATAGTAACACTGAGGTTGTGGCGGTTTTTAACCCACCATTACCACTGAAGAACCTCATTTATCGATAATAGACTGCTATATTAGCATCGATTGTAACATCACTTCCTGATAAAAGAAAATTTTGAAGGCTTATACCTTTATTCGTATTATCCTTTATAATTACTGCACCAACCCAACCAGGTTCATTTGATCCAAAATAATAATTCCCATTATCGTCTTGTGTGAAAGAGCAAGACACTCGATAATTATTATAATAGGCTATAATGTGTATTTCTTTATAATTTATATTGCTGAAATCAAAATACTTACCTTCTGTTTTTACTTGTTTCCAAGTTAAACTCTGGTTATGCGAAGTAAAATGGAACAAAAAATTATTCTGAAATATTATAATTGAATTATACAAAAGAAAGGAAGATGATCCAATGGAGATGTTAAAAGAAACGTACACGATTGCTTTGCCTATCGTTCTGACAGCATTTATGGGATACATAGTGTGGCTTTTGAAAAATCAGAAGTCAGACAGAGATGCGAATAGCAGAGGAACGATGCTTTTGCTTCGAGTACAACTGATCGAGTACCATGATAAATACATGGCGCTCAAAGAAATTCCATCCTATGCCTACCAGAATTTTATGGAAATGTACAATGCCTATCATGCGTTGGGCGGCAATGGAATGGTCACAAAGATGAAACACGAAATTGAAGAGCTTCATTTGAAGCAGAAAGAGAGGATTTAAACATGACAGATTTGGGATTTTTAACAGAATTTATGGTGCCTGTGATCGTAGGCATTTGCCTTTGTGTAGGCTATGTCGTAAAGAAGTGGATCAAGGATGTTGATAATAAATACATCCCTACCATTTGTGCGGTATTAGGTGTGCTTTTAGCCATTTGGATTAACAGATGGACAGTTACAGCACCTATTTTATTAAGTGGATTATTCAGCGGTCTGGCAAGCACAGGACTGCACCAGTTATTTAAGCAGTATATTGAAAAGAAGGAGGAATAAAAGAATGGTTATTAACGTACATGCCGGACACAACCCGGACGGAAAAGTAGCGTGCGGAGCTATCGGAATCATCCGGGAATCAACAGAAGCAAGAAATGTTAAAAATGAGGTTATCAGACAGTTAAAAGGTCTTGGGCATACCGTGTATGACTGTACGGTTGACAATGGCACAAGTGCAAATAATGTGCTTTGCAACATCGTAGGTAAATGCAATTCTCATGCGGCTGATCTTGATGTATCTATCCACTTTAATGCAGGTGCGAAGGATATGTCTGGAAACGGACGGACAACAGGTGTAGAAGCATATATTTATAGTGATAATAGCAAAGCAAAACCATTTGCAGAGAAAATTGTGAAAGCAATTGCAGCACTTGGATTTAAAAATCGTGGTGTGAAGATTAACAAAAAGCTTTACGTGCTCAATCACACAAAAGCACCTGCGATGCTGATTGAATGTTGCTTCGTGGATGATAAAGACGATGTAGCACTGTATGACTTTAAGAGCATGGCAAGTGCAATTGTTTACGGAATTACCGGACAGCAGTACATTGAACCATCCAATAACACATCTGATGACGATGCTGCAACTTCTGGATCAGAGACAAGCGTAGGTGATAAAGATTCTATTTATCGTGTACAGGTCGGAGCGTATCGCAATAAAGCAAATGCTATTGCCTTGCAGGAAAAATTGAAATCGGCAGGATTTGACGCTGCGATTGTAAAAGCGTAAAATAAAGGGCGGTTAGAATTTCTAATCGCCCTTTTTAATAGACTTGTACTAATTGATGTTAACCTCTAGGAAATAGTTATTTAGTACAAGTCCTAGATATAAAATATAAAGCCAGTAATTTCAAAGGCTTCATTCAAATAAATTTCTTTTATTATTCTATGCCAAAACTCTTGTTTTCCTTTTGGATCTAGTTGTTCGTAAAGGACTTTCCAGTCTTCCGGGATCTGCTTCTTAAATTCCTCAATCCTTACAACTTTGTTGTTTGACAACTCCTCAGTTATGGAGTTTATTTTTTCTGATAAGACACTGTATTTCTTTTCGTATTCTGGGATATCAATTCTTCCTTTTTCAAAAAGGTAATTCAGTCTTTCACGCTCCCCTATCGCATCATTAAGTTTTTTATTCAAATTTTGCTTTGGTTTACCTGCTTCTTTTTTTACATCAAATTCAAGATTTTTTAATGCTGCATCAAGATTTTCAAGAAGATATTTTTCTGTTTTTGTTTCTGATACTAATTTTGTTTTGTGCAATTTCTCATTTCCACCGAACCAGCATCTTTGATATTGCCGGTGCTTTTTGGTCTTCCTGTCTATGCTGTAAAAACTTGCCATTTTCCTGCCACATATAGGACAGCGGAATAACCCACTGAATAAATATATATGACCGGACGGAGCATATTTTATCTGATTGATACTTCTTATTTCTTCCATTTGGTCTTTAGTGAAATAAGGCTCACAGAAATGGTCATTCTCCCTTACTTTACCAATATATAAATCTGACTTTATCATTGAGTCTAATTTGTGACGTGTGAAGTCTGGAATTAAATTTTCACGTACCCATAAAACAGTGCCGCGCTTGCTTTTGGTTGCTAATAAATAATCAAATATAGCCCTTGTCTGTTCCTCATTATCATGTACGACTTTCTTTACACCGTCTATTTTCTCTATTTTGAATCCTATAGGCACTCTGCCAGTGTAAGCTTTCCCTTCACGGATTTTATAAGCTGCGGTGTCTTTGTATCGCTCAGATATAACCGCCCATTCTAATTCTGCCATGTTTGCCATCTGGTACATGAAGTTCTTTCCGTATGGCGTGGAAGTATCGATCTGCTGGCTTACTGATATCAAGTTACATCCTGCGCTTTCCATGTCGTGATAAAGGTTACAGAAATCTCTCATATTTCTTGCTATACGATCGTATCTCATAATAACAACTGCATTGATTCTTCCAGCCCTGACATCATCCATCATGCGCTGAAAGTCCTTTCTTTTTGCCGTGCTATGTCCTGTGATTGCATAATCGCCAGAATAAACGATTATATTTGCATTAGGGTAAGTTTTATCAATGTACTTTTTACAATCGTCTATTTGTTGTTCCATTGATTCTGAATTATCATCTTTTTTTGATTTCCTTGGATAAATTGCTATGTTCATTTTTAACTCCCTTTAAAAAAAGTCCCTCATTTAATAGAGGGACTGTATACTATTCTATTTCTATAATATCTGCGGAGTACCCCATAACTTCCCCAACGTTTTTAATATGAACTTTGAGCGTCACAGTATCGTCTTTAGACATTTCCATTACTTTTGCTTTTACATCATCATCTTTTATATAGCATTGGACACCAACAATTGCAAATTTGTCTGTCTGAGAGAATACCCCGATATACTTACCGTTGCTGTCAATAACATCTAATCGACCAGTAATTTCTAAGTATTTGTCATTGTAAGTATCTTCTGCTTTCATTGCATTGTTTTTCAAATCATCCATCATGGTGCTTACATCAACCGCAGTATATTCAATTTCTGGCTCTGATTCGGTCTCAACTTCCTTTACCTCTGGTGTTGAATCTTGAGTTTCGTTTGTGCTTGATGATTTTGAATTGGTAGTAGTTTCTGAATTGTCGGAATTTCCACCAGAAGCAGAACCGATAGCTCCAAGAACCAGGATAACAATTAAAACAATCGCCCATTTCGGTAAACCTTGTTTCTTTTTGCATACTGGACATATCTTTGCTTTCTTAGGAATTTCTGATTGACAGTGTTTACATACCTTAGTATCTTTTGATTCGTTCATGATTTTGAACTCCCCTTTCTTTTGATACTACAATTATAAAGCAAAATGATTATAAAACAATACATTTTTGTCATTTTTTTATGACATTTTTTTGCAAAATAAAAGTTTAGGATAAAAACAAATGGATGCGTTATTGACTTTTCGAACATACGTTCGCATACTTTATGTATCAATTAGAAAGGTGGTATTGGATATGGGAGAGCTTAAAGAGAAAATAATAGAATTAATAGAGAAGTGCATGGACGAGGATGATCTCCGAATTATATATGCATTTATAAAGAGGTTTTTAAGATAAAAGAAAAAGACAAGGGTTTGCGCATTGCCCTTGTCTTTTTCTTTACTTCTTCACAAGCTTTTCTGCCAGCTTTTGGATTGTGTTCCAGTCGTTTTCATCCAGTTCTGAAATAGCGGCTATGAATCTGTACATCTGATCGTCTTCTCCGGCTTTCAGTACATCTGCAAGAAATTCAGCTATCTTTTCATTCTCGGTCTTTTGAATGAACATTTCGCCGTTTCCGGTCTCTAGCCATTCCTTATTGACGCTAAATTTTTCGCATATCAGATTTATAACAGCATCAGACGGATTTCTTCTTCCTGCTTCATAGCTAGATATATTGGAAACCGATATACCGAGTTTTTCTGCAAATTCATTCTGGTTGCAACCTAATTTTTTTCTTATTTGCTTTAATCGGTTCTGCATTTTCTCACCTCCTATTAATAATATACTACAACATGTTAAAAAAGTAAATAAAAAAAATTGTACTTTGTACAAAAAATAGTATTGACAAAAATATGTACATAGTGCTATATTAATAATGTACAAAGTACAAACACGAAAGGAAGTGAGCAGATGAGTGAAAAAAAGAAAGAAGCACTTGCAAGACTAGCTGAAACAGTATCACAGCTGGACAAAGAAAACTTCAACTATATTCTCGGTGTTGCGGATGGTATGGCAATCTCAAAGAAACAGTCGGAAGTTGACAAGCAGATTGCCATGTGTGGGAGCGTTAAATAATGAGAAAGGAGATTCCTATGAACAAAGCAGACATGGAAATTACACCAGAGAGGAAAGCCAAGATTATGGACATTCTGTTAGAGATTTACGAAAGACAGGAAGGAATTAAGCTTGTGGTCAAGGACAAGGCATCATGAAAAATGTAGCATATGTTTTTATATCTATTGGACTTGGAATCATGTTTCTGGGTGGAATGATGGATGCGGACGGCGTTTATTACATTTTATTAATAATTGCGATTGCGCTAGGTGCTCTGGTTGCGTTTGCTGGATTGGCAATCATGTATGTTGAGAGCAAAAGAGAAGAAAAGCGGAAAGCGTACTTTTATGATAGACGCCGGAGAGACAAGCTTGACGCTGATGTAGAGTTCCTTGGAGAATTTGAGGACAAAAAAATAGCACCCTGATAACTTTGGCGAGTACAGGTGCTATTTAACCGTGGAAATACAAAAGTATTTCTGCGTTTATTGTAACACGTAGTTTGGATTTTGGAAAGCGTGATTTTATGTTTTACAGAAAATGCAGAATCTGTGGATGCAGTCTTGATCCCGGAGAAGGAAACATGTGTGAAGAATGCCGGGACGAGCAGTACATGAAGCAGCAGCAAGAGAAAGCTGTCAGATACATGGTTTTATCTACAGATTTTAGACAGATGGAAATGGAGGAATTTTTAAATGGCAGCGCCTAGTTTGACATGGAAGGATTTAGGAATACTCAAGGATGCACTGGCAGAATTTGAAAGAACACTGGAAGATTTAGACATAGAAACCGGTGAAGTGTCATGGCATACCGACGGAAGTGTTCATGGCGAATTTGTGTATGGTACAAGAAAGCTGATTACCGACACAGACGATGATGGGGAGGGATTTTCTCACAGATATGAATGATAGTTACGATTTGTGGAAAGACAGAGATCGGAATCAAGGCGAATGGCTTGAGCGTAGACCAAAATGTATATGTTGCGGTGAACACATCCAGGATGATACAGCAGTACAGATTAGAGGAGATTATTACTGTGACAGATGTTTAGATGACATGAGAGTTTATGTGACAGATTGAGAGGTAGAAATGAAATTTAGAGAATTAAGGGCAAATGAAATTGAAGCAAGAGTAGCAACTGTTTCTGATAAAGGCTGTTCCATCCTGCTGTATAAAAATGCACGCTGTGATATGAACATCTTAGATGAAACTGTAGGGGAAATGAACTGGCAGAGAGACCATAAGGAAATCAAAGGCAACATGTATGCAGGTATTGGCATATGGGATACAGTCAAAGAAATCTGGGTATGGAAATGGGATTGCGGAACGGAATCTTATACCGAAGGAGAAAAAGGCGAGGCTTCTGACAGCTTCAAGAGAGCTGGCTTTAACTGGGGAATCGGCAGAGAATTATACACTGCACCTTTTATATGGATGAAAGCAGACCAGATTAATCTTGCAGATAAAAATGGGAAAAAAACCACGTATGACAGCTTTAAAGTTGAGGATATCGAGTATAAAGATGGAAAAATCTCATATCTGAAAGTTGTTGATAATAAGACAAAGGCAATTTTCTTATATGGGAAAAGCAGAGCACTGAAAGATGAAAATATAAATGATCTGATCAGCGAGGAAGAATTTCAGATCATCACAGAATTGATCAGAAAGGCAAATGTCAATGAACAGAAGCTGTTAAGCCAGTATAAGATTGAATCGTTTATCACACTGACAAAAGTGCAGTACACAGCGTTAAAAACAAAGCTGGAAGAAGCTGTTGCAAAGAAAGAAGCGTAGCTTATGGAGACTACTGGAAAGCTTACCGGAGCGAGCCGGACATTCAATGGACAAGGCATCATCCTTACATTTGAGGTTGATGGTTCAGCAGCTCCCCAGATTGAAAATTTACAGAAGCAGGACAAGTTGAAAATCAAAGCTGTTAGGTACACGCAGAAACGTAGCCTTGATGCAAATTCTTATTTTCATGCACTGGTTGGAAAGATTGCTGATGCTCTGACGATTTCCAAGGCGAAAGCAAAAAATGTACTGATCTGTAAATATGGTCAGCCAGAACATCTTCCAGATGGAAGTATCTTCTATTATCAGTCAAATGCACCAGAAGATTACATGTGGGAACTTGAAACAATTCATGCAATGCCAGTTCGATATGATGGGAAACTGACTGTATATAAGATTTATCGAGGAAGCCATACATATGATACAAAAGAAATGTCAGTACTGATTGATGGAACGGTAGCGGATGCAAAAGAACTTGGAATAGATACCATCACACCTGAGGAGTTGAGGGAAATGAAAGAGCGGTGGGGTGTATGAAACGATTGTGGAGTGTATTTACAGAAGATATGGGCCATTGCTATTTTACCGGAACTTGTCCGGTGGAAAGACATCATATCTTTGGTGGAAATCCTAACCGGAAGAATAGCGAGAAGTACGGATTTGTTATACCGCTCCGACCTGATCTGCATCCGAATGGTGTAAGTGCCGGAAAGAATGCGGCAGAGATAGATCTGAAACTTAAACAGATGGCACAGACCTATTTTGAAGAATATTACGGAACAAGGGAAGATTTCCGTAACATCTTCGGTAAGTCATGGCTGTAGGGTTGGAACACCTTGCCGTCCGGCAGAAAGAAACCTATTCATGCAGAAAATGATATATCACGATTGTTGGAAGCCATGATTTCCCGGTGCTGTCATGTACCGGGAGAAAGGAGAAGTTTTGAATTTAGAACAGAAAACAATTACCTCAGTTGAGGTTGCGGAGATGGTCGGAAAAGACCACAGCAAATTATTAAGAGATATCAGAAATTATATCGATCAGTTTAACCAATCCAAAATTGGATTCGTTGAATTTTTTTCAGAAAGTAACTATAAGGACGGTAAAGGAGAAATACGGCCGTGTTATCTGGTCACAAAAAAAGGATGCGAGTTTATCGCACATAAGTTGACCGGAGTAAAGGGCACCGAGTTCACTGCAAAATATATCAATCGTTTTCATGAGATGGAAGATGTTATTCAAAAACCGAAGTCTCCAATGCAGCTTTTAGAAATGGAGTTTGCAGCTCTTAAAGAAGTAGACAGCAAAGTTGATGCAATCAACAGAGATTTGCAGGATTTCAAGGAAACGTTGCCGTTGCTCCCATCGGACGCAGATGATGTGAAAGCGGAAGTAAATAAGCGGGTGATTGATTGCCTGGGCGGTAAGAACAGCAATGCATATCATGACAGCTCCATCCGTGGAAAGGTGTATTCAGATATTTACCGGGAATTAAAAAGACAGTTCGAGGTAAGCAAATATAACTGCATCCACAGAAATCAGAAAAATATCGCTATTGAGATCGTAAGAAACTATGAACCACCGTATGTACTGGCAGAAGAAATCAAAGACAGTAATGCACAACTGAATCTGGAGGATGTCGATGGAGTATAAATTTACAATACCTTTGAAACCGATCACAAAAAAGAATAGCCAGAGGATTGTATTTACCGGGAGCGGCAGACCATTTATCATCCCATCCGAAGCGTACACGAAGTATGAGAAAGAGTGCAGGGCATACATGCCGGACATAAAGACTATTGAAAGCCCGGTGAATGTAAAAGCTGTTTATTATATGCCAACTGGACGAAGAGTTGATCTGACAAATTTGCATGAGGCATTGCATGACATTCTGGTACATTACGAGATCCTTAAGGATGATAACTGTAAAATCATTGTTTCCACTGATGGGAGTTATGTGGATGTAGATAAATGGCATCCTCGTACAGAAGTGACAATATTGGAATTGGAAACGGGGTGATCTGGTGGATGGCAACTACATAAAACTGAGCCGTGGACTTCTGGAGTGGGAGTGGTACACAGACATTAATACAACCCGGCTGTTTATCCATATGTTGCTGAAAGCCAATTGGAAGGATGGAAATTTTAAAGGAACAACGATACCACGTGGATCGTTTGTAACATCTATCAGGAAATTGTCGGACGAAACAGGGCTTTCAGACCGTGAAATTCGAACAGCAATTTCGCATTTGAAAACGACAGGCGAAGTGACAAGCAAAACGACAAGCAAATTTAGCGTATTTACGGTAGTTAAGTACGATTTATACCAGACAACCGACAAACAGAACGACAAGCAAGCGACAAGCAAGCGACAAACTAACGACAAACTAACGACAACAATAGAAGAAAAGAAAGAAGGAAAGAAGGGAAGAAACACACCCCCTATATCCCCCGTGGGAAAATTTGGAGAGTTTGCCGCGGCCTATCCGAAACGGTGTACTGGTTGTCTTGCTGAAACAGAATACTGCAATGCGGTACTGGCTGGTGTACCGGAAGATGATCTGATAGTGGCTGCACAAAATTACGCTGTTGACTGCCAGAAGAAAAGGACACCTGATCGTTATATTAAAAATGCAGAGAATTTCTTGAAAGAGAATTTGTTTATGCAGTACCTGAAAGGAGAGAACGATGGATCAGTTGGAAGAGATACTGGAACGCATGAAAAATCACTCAACGAACTTATGCAGGAATGTGGAGACACAGGAGACTTCCAGGGATTCTGATGTGTGTCCAATTTGCGAAGGTCGGGAGTGGATCTTGAAAATAAAAGACGGAGTTGAAATAGCAGTACCGTGTAAATGCCGTGAGAAAGCGGTCATGTCAAGGCGGTTGCGATTTGCAGATATACCGGAGGCATTCCGTGGGATGGATCTGAGATCGTTTCGAATGGATGTATACAGGAAGCAGGAAAGTAAAAAGATGGTGTCAGATGCCTGTAAAATCATAAAAACCTATCTGGATGATTTCGAGAGCCAGAAGGAAAGAGGCATGGGACTGTATATCTGGTCGAGGACAAAGGGAAGCGGTAAGACGAGGATCGCTGCCGGGATTGCAAATGAGCTGATGAAAAACTATGCAGTGAAGTTTGCAGTGTCACTGACCATACTGCAAGAGATTAAGAATACATGGCGGAGAGATACAGAATACAGTGAGAACCAGCTTTTAGACGCACTTTACACCACAGACATTCTTGTAATTGATGATTTCGGAGTGGAGCGACCAGCGGACTGGATAAATGACAAAATGTATCAGATCATCAATGAGCGGTACATAAACCAGAAGGTAACGATTTTCACGAGTAATGATCCGCTGGACAAACTATCCTACGATGACCGGATCACGAACCGGATCAAGGAGCGGACATATCAGATCGCATTTCCAGAAGAATCAGTCCGGGATCATATCGCAGAGCGGATGCAGGAGGAAATCATTGAAAAAGTGATAACAGGAGGAAAAACATGAGCAATGCATTGAGAAAAAAGACAAGAAAGCTTGAACCGAAAAATTATGAGGATAAATTCACAATGCAGCGCATAGCCAGACATATAAGCGAATCTGACAATTGTTTTTGGCAGACATTCAAATCAATGCAGATGTCATGCTTTTATGTTCTGTACTATGACATAGATTTCTCAAAACAGAAGCTAAAGAATTACAACGAAATTCTTCGGAAGAATAACGAGAAAATAAAAAATGTATCCACCATTAGAGCAGAAGAAGAAAGATTTATAAAAAACATTGGGTTTGATTGTGAGAAAGAAGCAAGGAATTTTCCGTACAGAGCCAAGATTCGTATGTATGGCAAGAATCCTAAGCAGAACCAGATTAAATCCGTAATTTCGAACATGAATGACGGCATTGAGTGTTATTTGGTGATTGCAGTTTATACACTGCATTACAATTACAAATTCAGTGGCGAATTGATTCGTGAATGGTGGAACAGGATGCTGGATTTTTCCAAGAACTATGTAGAGGGAATGAACGACGACCATGTTGTGAAATATTTCAAGCAGGAATGTGATTTAGATATAGCGGAGTGATGCCAATGGGAGAGATGACAAAGACAAGCGTAAAATACTGCCGGAAATGTAAATATTCGTACAATCACAGCCAGACAGAGATTATGTGTGGATATTATTCAAAGACCGGATTAAGGCGTGGATGCATTTGTTTTTTTTGATACCGCAGAGTATTGTCGCACCGGGAAATTTAAAGGGATATCTGTTAAAACAATAGATTTAGTGAGGTAGAAATATGATGGAATGTATGAAGAGCATGGCTAAAAAGCCACAGACCAATGCAGACCGGATCAGAAGCATGACGGATGAGGATTTGGCAGAAGTATTATTTGGAAGTTGCATAGAACACATGGGCGTAGAGGAATGTTCTCATCCTGAAGAGGCTTGCAAATCATGTGTTTTGGATTGGCTTAAGGCAGAAAGTGAGGAATAGCATGAGACTTGGAGAAGAATGTCCATACATAACACCATGCGGTTGGTGTAGTAGGCTTTGTAAGCCATGTGAGGAAAAGGAAAAGCAGAAAGCGAGGAAGCAACATGGAAAGATTAACAGAAAGGAATCCATCATGGATTGATGATGAACTGTGGGAAAGGGCATGTGAACCGGATTGCGAGGAAATAGATGCCGTATATCGGAAACTCAAAGACTATGAGGATGCCGAGGAGCAGGGATTACTTCTGCGGTTACTGTGCAAGATAGAAGATATGGTTTATTGCATTGAAGATAAACAAGTGTGGTGTTGCACGATAGAAAAGATATCAATTTCTAAAAACAACGGAACGTGGATAGAAATAAGTTTTCCAGAAGAGATGCCTAACCTTGCATCAATGGAATTTTATCCGGATGAAATAGGTAAAACAGTATTTCTTACCAGAGAGGAAGCCAAAGCCAAGTTGAAAGAAATGGAGGAAAAGGATGGAAGATAGATATTTATTCCGCGCAAAGCGGAAAGACAATGGTGAATGGACGGAAGGCTTTCTTTTGAAACGGTGGGACGGATTATGGATTTTCACTATTGATGAAAAATTTGCTGATCTTATAATCCCATCTACCCTCTGCCAGTGCACCGGACTTAAGGACAAGAACGGTAAACTGATTTGGGAGAATGACATTCTTTCAGGGCATATCGATGATGAGTTTCCAGAAGATGAGACGAGAAAGCGTGTCGTGTGGCATGAAAACGGATGGTGTACGAATGAGCCGGGCTGTGATTACTACGAGGAACTGGATGATTTTGATTCAGAGAATTTTGAAGTGATCGGCAACATAATTGACAACCCGGAGCTGTTGGAGGTGTGAAATGACAGAGAATGAAGCAATTGAAGTTTTAAAAGATTTTGGCAAGCAGGTGTCAGTGAAAGCAGATGGAGCGTATCAAAGCACTATTGGAGAAAAGGCTTGTGATATTGCAATCAAGGCACTGAAAGAAATCCAGAAATACCGGAAAATCGAAAAAGATTTGAAGGAAAATTATCATGCAAATGTAGACATCCCCTTGTTAATGAAGCATTTTATTGAAACAGTGTTCAAAGGGGAAAAGCATGAGGGCTTTTGCATTCTGACAAATGAGGATAAAGAAGCATGGGAAGAGTACAAGGCAATCGGTACACCGGAAGAATGCCGTGCGGCTATGGAGAAACAGACAGCAAAGAAACCAATGCATGTAACGAATAGTTATTTTGGATATCAGAAACATAAAGAACATGTTGGTTATTGTCCAGATTGTGGGCATCAAGTAGAAGAACCTTATGGATGTCCAAATTGTTTAAGAAAAATTGATTGGAGTGATGAAGAATGAATGAAAGCCTTAAGCCATGCCCGTTCTGCGGTGGAAAAGCAATGTTCTTAACCATTACAAATAAGTCATCACATTCGGCTGTTGGTGTAATGTTCAAAATCAAATGTATGAAATGCGGAACAGAACTTCCAAAAAGCTATGAATGTGAGATGTACATGGATCAGGACGGAGGCATCAGAACAGGGAAAGACGAGCGAACGAAAGCAACTACAGATTGGAACAGGAGGGCGAACGATGGGAAGACTGATTGATGCGGAGACATTAAAGCAAGAATTATATCAACAATGGTTTATGGATATTCTTCTTACACAGACAAGTAGTGAGGATATGTTTTATGCATTGGCACAGAAGATTGACCAGCAGCCGACTGCATATGACACGGACAAGGTTGTGGAGCAGTTGGAAAATGAGAGAAAGTTTTGGGAGAATGCATACAAAAGGAATTTGGGAAAAGAGAAAGCAAGAAGTTATGAGCATGCAATCGAGATTGTGAAAGGCGGTGGAGTAAATGGCGATTAAACCGATTTTATTCAACACGGAAATGGTTCGGGCAATTCTGGACGGACGGAAGACTTGCACCAGACGGTTGGTAAAGCCACAGCCTAAATCAAAGCTGTGTTACACATTCGCAGGAAGTGATTCTGACACATGGGGATATCCAAATAGAACAGCACATGAAATATGGGGAGAAGAATTTAAACTTCCAAACGATATTACAGAGGAAGAATTGAGTAAACGATGGAATCCACCATATCACACAGATGATATCCTGTATGTCCGGGAAACATGGTGCGGACTTCCAGTCAATGAAGCAGGTCATATGCGTGGTCATACCATCTATTATTACAAAGCTGATGGAGAACTTCGACCTAAAGGTTGGAGAGGCACTTGGCATCCGTCAATCCACATGCCGAAAGAAGCGGCACGTATCTGGCTTAAGGTTACGGATGTGAGGGTGGAGCGGTTGCAGGATATGACAGACGATGATGCAGAAGCAGAGGGATGTTTCGATTATACATCAACAGCACTTGGTTTTTTTGATGTATGGGATTCCACCATCAAGAAATCCGACCTTGACCGCTACGGATGGAATGCTAATCCGTGGGTGTGGGTGATTGAATTTGAACGATGCGAGAAGCCGGAAGGAGTGTGAGAATATGAGTAAATTTGATTATGACTGTTTTTGCGGAGACGACGATTCACTTGGTTTCAATGCGAGTAAATACAACAAGGAAGAAGCTTTAAAAATTGGCGCGGAAGAATATGGGTGTAACGTAAACGAATTAACGGTAGAAGAAGCCTATATTTATTATGGTTTTGGAACTGATGAAGATGGAGAAACACGTACAACGTATTGGCTTTGCGATGTACCTAAAGGAAATAGCTTTGAAGCATGGAGAGTGTATAAAAAATAGGAGGTGGGGGTGATGTCTAAAGCAGTATTAGTTATGGATATGCCAGAATCATGTTTTGGTTGCAACTTTTTGTATTGTAACGCGGATGCAGGTATTGACAGTTGCCAGGCTATGAAAGTATCAAGAATTGTTGATTCTGAAACATACGAAAAACCAGATTGGTGTCCACTTCGGGAACTGCCGGAGAAAGCAAATCATCCTGCTTATTGTGATAATGGAAGATTTGATAAAGGCTGGAATGCCTGCTTAGATGAAATTTTGAAGTAAATCGAAAGGAGTGAGAGGTTTGCTGGCCAGCGTGAAAGAGCTCTTTACTCCGAGAAAAAAATGGAATCAGTAAAAGAAAGAATGGAGCGGATCGGAGCATATGAGAAGATTGCATCATTTATGCAGAAAGAAAAGCAGCCATATGAATATAAAAGAAAATATGCACAGATCAGAGCAGAAGAGTTCGCAAGTGAATGTGATGGAAGATTGCTCAACTACCATGTTTCGGTCGGTGGACTTGACAGTATAATCTTATACCTGTTTTTACATGAGGTATGCGGAATTGATGCACCCGGAGTCAGTGCATCTACACTGGAAGACAAGAGTATACAGAGAGTACATAAAGCTCTTGGAATTATCAATGTGCCACCGCTGAAAAGGGATGATGGTACTTATTGGACGAAACCAAAGGTCATACAGGAATTTGGATTTCCGGTCATTTCAAAGGAAGTGGCTGCCAAGATAGAATTGTTACAAAATCCGTCAGAGAAAAATAAAACTGTCCGCCATGCGATTATTACTGGGGAGACTGGAGAATATGGCGGATGGCAGAAAAACTCTAAAATGCAGCTAAAACAGAGATGGTTAAAGCTGTTCGGTGGATATGAAAACGAAAATGAAGGGTGTGATTATCAGAAGCCAGATTTTCTCGTATCGTCCAAGTGTTGTTATTACCTTAAAGAGAAAAACTGTGATGACTGGGGAAAAGAGCATAACAGTGTGCCGTATCTGGGACTGATGGCATCCGAAGGTGGCAGGCGTGCCAAGAGCTTGCGGATGAACGGATGTAATTATTTTGGAGCATCCACGATCAGATCAGCACCATTCGCAATCTTTCATAGACAGGATATTTTAAAACTTGCCCTGGAAATGGATGAATTGTGGAAAGCCCGACTGAAAGAAAAATATCACGAGAAACTTCTGAGAGAAGGAAGATTACTTAAAAGTTTTGAAATGCCAGACAGCATTATCCCGGAGATCTACGGAACGATTGAGAAAAAGCCAGATGGGACGCTCTACACAACCAAGGCACAACGTACCGGATGCAGCATGTGTGGGTTTGGGATTCACATGGAAAAGAGACCACATCGGTTTGATCTGTTGTATGAGAGTAATCCGAAAGAGTGGGATTATCTGATGTTCCACATGTGCAAGGACAAGGACGGGAATGATTATGGATGGGCGAAGGTTCTGGACTACATTGGAGTTGGATGGGATCCGACAACGATCGGGGGTAATTGCAAGGGGCAGATGAGCTTGCCATTAGATCAAATGTGATATATAAAAAGCACCTGCCAGAAACAGGTGCGTTGCATTCAAGCCGGGATTCGAACCCGGGACCAATCGCTTAGTAGGCGACCGCTCTATCCAACTGAGCTACTTGGCCGTATTAATAGACAAATAATATGATACTACAACTAATTGTAAAAGTCAATATTACATAGAAAGGAGCCGAACCTCCGGCCGGGGTAACGATATATCGGGTTCCTTTTGGAAAAATGATTAACGGAGAATTGATAGTTGATAATTTTGCCGGTGGTGGCGGTGCATCCACCGGGATAGAATTGGCAACCGGATACAGTGTTGATATTGCCATCAACCATGATCCAGAAGCCATTAAGATGCACAAGGCGAACCACCCGAACACCAAGCATTACTGTGAAAACGTGTGGGCGGTTGATCCTGTAAAGGCTTGCAAAGAGCATCCTGTCGGACTTGCCTGGTTCTCCCCAGATTGTAAGCATTTTAGCAAGGCAAAAGGCGGAAAGCCAAAAGATAAAAACATTAGAGGTCTTGCATGGGTAGCCTTAAGATGGGCTGGACTTGTAAGACCGAGAGTAATTATGCTGGAGAATGTGGAAGAATTTAAAACCTGGGGACCGTTAAACAGGCGGCATCATCCGATCAAGAGTAAACAGGGCAGGACTTTTGAAAAATTTGTGCAACAGCTTACTGATCTAGGATATGAGGTGCAGTTCAAGGAGTTGGTAGCGGCAGATTATGGAGCGCCAACCATGCGTAAGAGATTTTTCATGATCGCAAGGTGTGATGGCAAGCCGATTGTATGGCCGGAGCCGACACACGGACCGGCAGACAGCGAAGCGGTAAAAGCCGGACTGCTAAAACCTTACGTTGGAGCATACACGCAGATTGATTTCAGCCGACCGTGTCCGAGCATTTTTGATACATCCGAGGAAATCAAAGAAAAGTATGGAATCCGGGCAGTAAGACCACTGGCACAAAAGACGATGGACAGGATTGCAAGAGGACTGAAAAAGTTTGTGCTTGAGAACCCGGAACCATTTATTATCCAGTGCAACCACGGTGGCGAACGCAGACCGAACGACATCCGAGAGCCGATGCCTACAATCACCGGAAAGCATGGTTACGGGATTGTGGAGCCATACATGGTACAGTGCAAATACAATAATGAGGCGCAGGACGTTCAGAAGCCAATAGGGACTCTTACGACAGTTGGCAGCCACTTGTTAGTTGAGCCATATATGGTACAGATCGGGCAGACCGGGTTCACAAAGGATCGGAGTAAGGATGTACGGGAACCCCTTACAACGATTGTGAGCAAAAATGAGCATTGTCTTATCAGTCCTACATTGATTCAGTACCATTCTGAAACTTCAAAAGATGGAGTAAGAGGACAGACTATAGAAGATCCGATCATGACAGTTGACAGCTCAAATAGATATGGACTGGTCACATCATTCCTGCATAAGTACTATGACGGAGGATATAAAGGTGCTGGGGAAACAGTAGAAAATCCGCTTCCGACAGTGACCGCATGGGATCATAACAGCGTTGTTACTGCGAATCTGATCCAGATGAACAATCATTGTGACGGAAAAGATATCAGACAGCCATTACCAACGATCACAGCTGGTGACGGACACTTTGGAGAGGTTAGAGCGTTTCTAATCAAATATTATGGAGATGCCACAGGGCAAGACATCGAAAAGCCACTTGATACAGTTACAACCAAGGATAGATTTGGATTGGTGACGATCGAGGGTGTAGATTATCAGATTGTAGATATCGGACTGCGGATGTTAGAGCCAAGAGAGCTGTATGGCTGCCAGGGATTCCCAGATGACTACATAATTGATCATGACTACACCGGAAAGACATATCCGAGAAGTGAGCAGGTCAGAAGATGCGGAAATGCAGTGTGTCCACCGATACCAGCAGCATTGGTTAGAGCCAATCTGCCAGAACTGTGTATTGCGGAACGAACACCGAACATGAGGATGGAAGCAGAGCAGACCGGACAGCTCCGGTTTGCGTAGTTAAATTAGAATTTACAAAATGTAGCAAATATGTAAAGAGAAAGGATAAAAACAATATGAAAGCGAAAGAATTTGCAAACAAATTCGGCGTTTCAGTAGAAGAAATGTGTAGGATAACGGAACTGTCACGTCAGGGTTTAAATGATATTGTGAGTGGAAAAAGCTTAAAACCAAGTAAGGCAAAGCGAATTGCTTTATATAATTTGAGGGATTACGCAGCAATCCGCCGCAAACAAGAAGTCGACAAAGCCAATGAAGACTATGAAAACAGAATGAAAATGGCTGAAATATTTTATGTAAATTAGAATTTAGGTGATAACTATGATAGACATGTTTATGAGAAAGGAATAACACTTATCCTCGTGAAACGAGGTTTCCCGGAATCAGAATCCGGGTTGTAAAAATTGATAAATGCCAGAATGGAATGTCATGGTTCGCCTGAGAAATAGCAGCTATTAACACGCTGCTTAGGTATCGCCCCAGAAAAGGCTAACGGCCAGCGGTAATAACTCCCAAAGACTATAAGGCAGATTGTAAATTTACCACACGGATAAATGTAGTGTGGTGTGTTGGAAGATTTTATTAAGAGATCAATAGATCGTGTGAGGCTGGCAAGCGACATGTCCATATCCCATTATGGGAAACCGCTTGTTTGTGAGTATTCAGGAGGAAAAGATTCGGACGCATTACTGTGGGTGTTTGAGCAAAGCGGAATACCGTTTGAGGTTCATAATTCACATACCACAGTAGATGCGCCACCTACGGTATACCATATAAGAGAAACATTCAGAAGATTAGAATTGAAAGGTGTTAAGTGTACTGTAGATTATCATGATAAGGGAAACGGGCATCGAGTGACGATGTGGAATTTGATTCCTATAAAGTTGATGCCACCAACGAGGGTTGTTCGATATTGTTGTTCGGAATTGAAAGAAGGTGGAAATGCAAACCGGATGATTGCCACTGGTGTTAGATGGGAAGAAAGCTCGGCGAGAAGCAGTAGGAGTGCATTTGAAGTCCTCGGAAAGACAGCGAATAAAAGCATAGGCGTTTCTGATGAAAAAATGCTTATAACAGACAATGACGATACGAGACGTTTATTTGAAAACTGCCAGATGAAAGCTAAAACTGTAGTTAATCCAATTATTGACTGGAAAGCAGTGGATATATGGAACGTTATCAATGGCGAAAATATACCGGTTTGCGAGATGTATTCCTGGGGATATGATAGGCTTGGGTGTATAGCCTGTCCTCTGGCAAAAAAATGTCAGAGAGAACGGGAAATATATGATTTTCCAAGATATAAAACTGCGTATATAAGAGCATTTGATCGGATGCTTGAAATGAGGAGATTCCGAGGAAAGAACACAAAGTGGACGTGCGGAGAGGAAGTATATTTATGGTGGATGCAGAGCAACGACATACCCGGACAGATGAGTATGTTCGATAGGTAAACTTAGATTTAGAGGAGAAATACATGGGAGACATAAAGGAGACAATTAAAAATAATGCTTACTTAAATAGTTGTGATTGCCCGGTGTGCGGCAAACATATTTCGAGAGGATATGAAGAAAGAACGTTTTTCTGTGAACGATGCGGAACGCATTTACATCAAAGAGCATTCACTGAAAAAGAAGTGGAAGTAGCCATTTTTGATAAAGAGATGGATGAGTACGAAGACAATTAGAATTTTGTGGAGGTGCCGTATGCAAAAATATAAATGTATTAAAGAGTTTTATTTACCAAAATACGATGAAAATGAATGCCCTACAGATGAATATGCGACAATTCATGAGGGTAGCGTGTATGAGTATACAGATGGATATGTTGGCGAATCTGATATACGCCTCTTGGAAAACGGTGATGATGACTTCGGTTATATTGATATTACTTATAAAACATTGGAAGAGTATTTTGAGAGAATTGTATAAATTAAACTGAACTTTAACGGATTAAAACGGAGGTAGAAAAAAGATGGCTAACTTTTATAAGAGTAATGATGTAGAAATTGATTTTTCAGAGGAAGAAAAGGAAATATTAAAAAAAGCAAGTGAAATTCTGAATGATTTAGGTGCAAGACTTTGGCAAAACGATTGTGACGAAGAGGGCGTTTTCTTTTCTGATTTAGGAGGAGGCATTGAAAATGCATTAGAGGGAGATTACAGGATGCCATAGAATAAAAACTGAATATTGAGATTTTTGCCGGCTGAAATATGCCGGTAAAAAAATACAATAATGTTGCATGAATACGATAATATGTTGTGTTTTTATGAACTGATATATGGTATAATGTTGTAAGAAACTTAGGCGCCACGCATGGGGAGGTTTTTAAAATGAGCAGAGAGGAAACGATAGAGATATGCACACGCATAGACAATTACCTGGGCGATAAAATAGCAGAATCAATTTTAAATAATATCTCATATGACAAAATGGAAGCACGCTATGGGATTATGCCGATTTCTCGCACGCATTTTTACAGAAAAAAGAAAATAGCATTAAGGATGCTCAACAGCCGGAGCTTGTTCGAAGAAGAAAGCAACGGACAGCTCCGCATGATGATTTAATTCACGCATAGAACTGCACGCATAGACACACGCATATTATTTTAAACTGCACGCATAACGCACGCATGACACGCATAGACGGATTTCTTATCACGCATAGGATAAAAATACCACGCACGCATAAAAAAGTCTGTATTGGCAAAATATGCAAGGCAGATGCTGGATATAAAAATAAAAATCCGTACATAAAAAAAGAGACCGTTTCAAGTTTTGTGTAAACGTTAAAAACTGATATAAGATTTATGAATAGTTACAAATGGGCAGAGCCGATTTTTCAGGTTCTGCCCATATCTGCATTATACAGGAGTTTTTGGGCATGTCAATAAAACCTGCCTAAAACAAGCTGTTTTTACAGGTTGTGTCCAATCAGACGCTCTTCAAAATAGATTTCAAGCTGGGAATGGATCTGTCCCCAATCCTGTCGGTGTCCTGTCCATTTCTTGGTAATGTCCATAGCCGCAAGATACAGCATTTTCAAAAGGCTGTCATCCGACGGAAAAACCGTCTTGCTTTTGGTCACTTTCCGGAGCTGGCGGTTGAATCCTTCAATGGCATTTGTGGTATAAATCA
>ERZ772812.367-NODE-367-length-42183-cov-4.432871_pt1 | contig 42183 bp, 39 predicted proteins | sample MGYA00511343_ERZ772812 | MGnify/ENA primary metagenome ERZ772812 (study PRJEB29015, sample SAMEA2737706) | human gut metagenome | biome: human gut; feature: human-associated habitat; material: faeces | place: China | collected 2012 ...
TTGATCTGTGCCACATGGCTTTTTCGTATCGGTTATTCTTTATTCTGTTTTAGTTGTTTCTCCAGCCTCAAGAAGCCGGTTCATCTCCTGGTAAAGAAAACTCTTATCTTCGGCCCCCATAATAATGGAAATATAAGGATTCTTTTCCAGATCTTCGCTATAAAGGATCACACAGCATCCTGCTTCATCTGTGGTACCGGTCTTACCGCCAAATACACGAATCCCTTCAGGGGCATTGATCTTCCCTGAGGAATAATAGTTGGTTGGGACTACATCAAATGTTCTTGTTGTACCATCTGCTCCGGTAAGATTCATTGTATAAGAATCCATGGAAATAATGTCCATAAATCTCTGATCCTGAATGCAGGCATTAAAGATCAGATACAGGTCATATGCTGTTGTATAGTGGTTTTCATTATGAAGTCCGTGAGGATTCACGAAATGACTGCCAGTGGCACCAAGAGCTTTCGCTTCTGAGTTCATAAGCTCAGCAAAAGCTTCTACACTTCCGGAAATATGTTCAGCGATAGCAACACCACAATCATTACCTGAACGAAGTAAAAGACCACATAATAAATCATAAAGTGTCACTGTATCACCAGGCTGCAGGTTGCAGACTACTTCATCAGAGGCAAAGCTTGAAACACTGTCAGAAACAGTTACAATGTCATCCATATTACCGTACTTAAAAGCAAGGTATGCAGTCATAAGCTTTGTTGTACTTGCAGGATATAATTTATCATAAAGTTTATATCCATATTCAACTGTTTCATCATTTAGATTGAATAATCCTGCGGCATGAAGAGAATCCTCATCATCAAATCCAGTGAGAGCCACATCATCAGCAGCGACGCATAAATCATCAGCAAACAAACTTCCCTGGTATAAATTAGAGTTATAAGTGGCTGTCTCATATGTCCGGACAGGATCACCACCATATTCTTTGTAATACCAGACTCCGCCGACAGCTCCGGACAATACAACAATAAGACATATGACAGGAATAAGTATGCGGCTGACAGAATGCCGTTGCTTTCTTCGTCTTCTCTTCTTTTTATATGGTTTACTCATATTATCGATACATCTCCCGCCAGTCAAGGTCGCCTCTGTCAAGAGCAAGGATCAATGCTTCAGCAGTTGCGATATTTGTTGCGATCGGAATGTTATAAATATCACAAAGCTTAACAATGTCATTAACATCCGGTTCATGTGAGTGAGGTGTCAGTGGATCACGGAAGAAAATCAAAAGATCCATCTGATTGTGTTCAATCTGTGAGCCGAGCTGCTGTTTTCCTCCGAGATGTCCAGCAAGATATTTGTGAATGCTTAAGTTTGTTACATTCTCGACCAGTATACCGGTGGTTTCTGTTGCATATAAATTATGCTTACTGAGTATCCCACGGTATGCAATGCAGAAATTCTGCATCAATTTTTTCTTCGCATCATGCGCTACTAATCCGATATTCATAGTGGTATCCTCTCTTTACTGATATTTATTAGGCTGTAAGCCTACATTTAATACAAAACCGATTCCCATGAAAAAACATACTACGGAAGTCAGTCCATAACTGACAAATGGGAGGGACAAGCCTGTATTTGGGAAAATCATTGTAGCTACACTGACGTTAATAAAGCTCTGGATTCCAATCAGTGAAGCAACGCCTCCGCAAATGATCCGCCCTCCTGTATCTTTGGCCTTCAAACCAATTAAGATACACTCTATCACAATTAATAATAACAAAATTATGACTCCACAACAACCCACAAATCCTAATTCTTCACCAATTATTGCAAAAATAAAGTCTGTTTGCGGCTCAGATACGAAATTTCCGTTCTTAACGGATGTTGTTGCGTCATTATCATACCCTTTTCCGGTTAGCTGTCCGGACCCAATTGCCATAACGGAATTTAACTGCTGGTAAGATTCGTCGTCGGCATACTTTTCAGGTTCCAGCCATGCAAGGATACGTTCCTGCTGATAGTCTTTTAAGAACGGCTGGTTTGGCTGTATTGCAACAACAAGCAGTATAATGATCGTCGGTATTGTGATTACAAGAACGGTTCCAATGAGTTTGTAGCTTAATCCTCCAAGGTAAAGAAGGACAGCAAACAATGCGGCAATACAAATTGTTGTAGACAAGTTTGGCTGCTTGTAAATCAATGCAAGTGATGGAAGGATTAAAGCAATTGCCTGAATAATCGTTTTGGGTTCTTTAATCTTCTGCTCTCGTTCCATTAAGAATTTTGCAAAGAACAGAATCATAAGGATTTTTGTAAGGTCGGAAGGCTGGAATTGTGTAAATCCAAGGTTCAGCCATCTTCTCGCGCCATTTACTTTTGTTCCAAAAACCAAAACAGCCAGGAGCATAACAATATTCAGAGCATAAAGCGGCCAATATAGGTTTAAAATCCATTTATAATCAATGAAAGAGATAATAAACATAACAATCAGACCAAGACAAACGCCCATAATCTGACGATTCATTAAATCAGGTCTTGCACTTCGGACCATAAGGATTCCGACCAGTGAAATCAGAGTGACCAGAAAAACCAGACTGATTTTATAATCTCTAATATTATAACGCTGTTTCAAATTAGTAAAAAATGATTTCAATGTTTTTCTCCTGTATATTTTATATGTATATCCGTGCGTGTTATTTTGACATCAAATTGTTCCGGGGAGATTTCTATGTATTTAGAAATCGTCTGATATAAATCCGATGTCAGAAATTCTATCATATCGGGTGTACATTGAATTCTGTCAGTAATTAGCAAATTTCGCAACCTGTCTTTTGCAATTGTAACAGAAGGTACACTCATAATGTGACCTCCTAGTTCTTATGAAAAAGACTGGAGAGTTTACTGCGAAGTCCGGGTTTATGATTAAAATCGGAAATCGGGACTTCTTCTCCTAACAGACGTCTACAGATATTCTGGTAACATTTTCCGGCTAAGGAATCTTCGCCGACTACCGGTTCTCCCTGATTGGTTGCAACAACAACAGACTCATCATCCGGGATGACTCCAAGCAGATCAATCGCTAGAATCTCTGTGACATCCTCTACAGACATCATATCACCTCTGCGAACCATGTCAACGCGCAGACGATTGATCAGAAGTTCATTTTTCCGGATGCCGGAAGCTTCAAGCAGTCCGATAATTCTGTCAGCATCACGAATTGAGGAAACTTCAGGTGTTGTAACAACAATGGAACGCTGTGCGCCTGCAATTGCATTTTTAAAGCCCTGTTCAATTCCTGCTGGACAATCTAAAAGAATGAAGTCATAATCATCTTTTAGTTCGTCAATCAGTTTTTTCATCTGTTCCGGTGATACGCTTGTCTTATCTTTTGTCTGGGCAGATGGGAGCAGGTACAGATTTTCAAATCGCGTATCTTTGATCACTGCCTGTTTCAGACGACATTTGCTTTCAATGACGTCAACAAGATTGTAGACAATGCGATTTTCAAGTCCAAGAACAACATCCAGATTTCGAAGTCCGAGATCTGTATCAATTACAAGAACTTTTTTTCCTGCTGAAGACAGACCAATTCCAATATTCGCTGTTGTTGTTGTTTTTCCAACACCGCCCTTTCCCGATGTAATGACGATTACTTCACCCATGTTGAATATTCCTCCTATTTCCCATGCTTATGTCTTTCCAAAGATTTATTCTATCAGTGGATCAAGGTAAATTCTTTTTCCGTCAACAACTGCAATTTGCGGTCCGTTGATGGAAAGGCTGTCCTGATAGATCAGTTGACGTTTTGCTTCAATATCTCCGATTACAAGTCGCTGCGGCTGCATGGAGAGAGCAATGATAAAAGCATTCCTGTCACCGGCAGCTCCCGCATGAACAGATCCATAGAGAGTACCGAGAATGATAATATTTCCTTTTGCAACTACTTTAGCTCCGAATTCAACATCTCCTAAGATCACAATGCTGGATTCGGATTCAAGAAGCTGTCTTCGCTTTAATGTTCCGCGATAGAATTGTCCATCTGATTTTTCACGTTCAGATAAACACTGTGCTACCGCTTTTTTGTAGATCAGTTCCTTGCGTTCATCATGATCAATGATACAGATAATCTCAAGGTTTGTCGTCTGCGTAATAACCTGTATTAACTGCTCCTCTTCGCTGATGGAAAGTGTCCTTCCGCTAAATGAAACTGCCATCTTTGCATTCTTGAAAAAATCAGCAGATTGTCGGAATTTCTCTTCTACAGCTTTTAAAAGATCCGGGAATGGGAGTTTGGCATTAAGCCGCAGCTCTATACCGGAATGACTGCTTTTTATTGTTACCAGTTCACTCATGATCCCATCCCCTTTCGTTATCTTAATTAATCACCGGCTCCTGCAGTTCCTAAAGAAGAAGCATATCCTTGAAGCAGTTCATCGGCGGATTCTGGATTGAAGTACACTTTTGTGATATCTCTTCCAATTTCAGCTGCATAGGTAGACGCATATCCATTTGCAATGCGGACAGCAATTGAAATTTCAGGTGAATCTGCCGGCGCATAACCGACAAACAGAACATTATCTGCATGTATCTTACTATACTGGGCAGTTCCGGTTTTTCCTCCCATGGAAATATCCATTCCGGCGAAGGTGGAGCTGCTTTTTACCATGCTTTCCATTCCATTGTGTACCAGATCCCATGTACTTGAGCTGATCTCATCCATCTGATTTACAACTTCCGGAGTATAATCTTTAATCAGTTTTCCATTCGAATCGGTTGTTTTATCAATGAGAGAAAGACTGTAAACAGTTCCTCTGTTTGCAACAGCTGTCACATAACGGTTGATCTGGCTGACAGTATAGTTGTTGGTACCCTGTCCAATGGCAGATCGAACAGAGTCAGAATCAGAAATCTGAGGTTGTGATTCAGGAATTTCGATTCCTGACGTCTGGTCAAATCCAAACATTTTTGCATATTTTGCCAGTTTTTCAAGACCGGTATTACTGTCATAGTTACCATTCGAGTCTTGTCCAAGACGATAACCAACTTCATAGAAGAAATCATTACAGGAATGCTGCAGTGCACCTACTACATTCAGACTTCCATGAGCACTTGGATAAATCCAGCATTTTGGACTTGGTGTGATCTTGTCAAATACACCTGAACAACTGATATAGGAGTTTCCGTTAATTACCCCTTCTGTCAGACCGGCTACAGAAGAAAGCATTTTATAAGTAGAACCTGGTGCTGTCTTCTCCTGGGTCGCTCTGTTGTAGAAGGTACGTGACATACCCATGCTCAACTTCACATAATAAGAACGATCCATTACGTTTGAGAGACGATTATTGTCATATCCAGGGTAAGAAACACATGCTAAAACTTCTCCGGTATTTGGATTTGTTACAACTGCACCAGCAGAACATGGCTCAAGTGCCAGTTCACCAGGTGTAAGTTCAAGGTTTTCCAGCTTGCTCTTGATCCAGGAAAAAGCATTTGTCTTTCCGTTGAGTAATCCGTTATAGGTCGAGTCATCCATAGGAAGAATACCCTGTTCATATACGATAGCACAAACTTGTTCACCAGTAACACTACCTGATTTTATAAGATATTTGTAGAGAAGTTTGTCGAAATTACTGTCATCTGCTAAATATTCTTTTAAATATTTTAAAATCTCCTGATAAATCTCTTCTGAACTGGAATAAGAACTGCTTCCAAGTTTGGAAGTATCGATCCAGTTTTTAGAAATCGCATAATTCAGGTAAGTATATAAATTGATTGTCTCATCTTTTGCCCATGCAATATAAGTAGCATCATTCTTATCAATCTGATCTGACATAAGGATGCCTGTATCTTTTGTCAGCAGGGTATCACAGATGTAATCCATATATGCTTTCATTTCATTGGAAAGATCTGTATATGCGCTGGCCTGTGAGTTCTGAAGTTCTGATTCGAGCTCGGAAATCGTCGCCGTCTTCTTTTCCTGAAAAATGGAATAAACCTGCTGCTCGGCAGTTTTTGCATCACTGCTTGAAAAGTGTCCGGAATCGATGACGGAATTTCCAATCAGATTATAATATGCATCACTGACCGGGATGATCAGATTCTTAGAGTCATCTACACTGGATGTATCGTATTCCAAAACATTCTGTAGTTTGGATAAAACAATTCCGGCAATTTTCTCTTCCAGAAGTTTATAAGTACTTTCCTGAAGATTTTTATCAATCGTCAGATATACATCATTTCCGGCTTCAGGATCTTTCCGGCTGACAGTATCAGTTACACGTCCGAGGTTATCTACATACACGGTTTTTTCACCTTTTGTGCCCTGAAGGACATTGTCCATGCTTTGTTCAATGCCGGCCTTTCCTACAATATCAGACAGAGAGTACTTTTTCTTTTCATCCTTGTCCAGCGCATCATATTCATCCTGGGAAATCTGTCCGGTATATCCGATAATAGATGCAAAATACATTCCATCGGTATATTTCCGGATAGAATCTTCTGAAATGTCAACACCGGTAAGAATGTCCTTATTCTCCATAATTGCTGCTGCTGTTTCGTCACTTACATCGGATGCAAGAACTGTATCAATATACTGCTGATATGCATTTAATGCCATTGCATAACGCATGTTGATGATCTTTAAAATATAAGCAGGCTCTAATGTGCTGTCATCAAGGCCATATCCATATTTTTCATCGGTACAAAGATAATGAATGATATCTGCTGCACTTTGGTTCTGTTGCTTTTCTGTAAGCTCATCTATTGTTCTTTTTCCATAGACATCTGCAATAAAACGGAGCTTCTGGGTATCGCTTGACTGTGTAAACTGATAGGTTCCGGAGGAATCCAGGATGATACCAAAACTTGAAACAACAGAATCTCCATTTGATTCTACGATAGAAAGAACCTGATCCAGGATTTTATTTAATGCCGCATTTTTTTCAGAACGTTTATCTGTTGTGATGGAGTTTTCAACGGTTGACAGATTAATTGTCACGGAATAAGCCAGCTGGTTATAAGCCAGCAGATTTCCATTACGGTCATAAATATTTCCGCGTGTTGCTGCAACGGATGTCGTCCGGCGGATAGAATATTCGTAGTTTTCAAGATAATCAGACCCTTTTACGATCTGAAGATAGAATAATCTTCCGATCAGGATGGAAGAACTGACACAAAATATAATGATCAAAGTAACGAGTCTTGACTGCATCAGGTAAGCTCCGGCTTCTTTCAGACGGTCTAAAATATTTCTAAACAAATTTACTTGCACTCCTTTTTTCTTCTGCTTCAAGTTTGTGGTTAATAAATAAAATCAGTGGGTATAATCCCAGTGTGATCACGATTGTGTAAATCAGTTCAGGAACGATGATGCGGTTGAGATAATATAAAAAGTTAAAATCACTTCGCAACATGAACATGAGCAAATAAATGATGATACCGTAGAGAAATTCGCTGACAGAAATCAAAAATAACGGCAGCTTGATATCTTCATCAAAATAAAGCTGTTCAAATAATCCGTTTACAAAACCGATTACCAGGTAAAGTAATGCATAAAATCCCAAAATTGTACCAAACTGGATATCTGTGATAAGGCCGGCAAAGAAACCGACCAGCATTCCTTCTTTCTGCCCACGCATAAAACCAAAGGATGCTGTGACAATCAGAATCAGGTTAGGTTTAATTCCGGCAAGTTCCAGATGATTGAATAAGGTACACTGGAGCAGATATGCTGCAAGTACGATCAGTACAGTTACAGCAACTCTTTTAAATTTCATTAATTTCATGAGTATTCACTCCTATTCGCTCTGATTGGATCCAACCAAATCCGCTTTCGTTGTTGTGATAACAAGAACTTCCTGAAGATTTTTAAAATCTACAGCCGGTGTAATATATCCGGAACGAGTCAGATTGTTAGAGTCGACCGTTACTTCACTGACATATCCGATCAGGATTCCCTGCAGGTATTTATCACTAATATAAGAAGTGACGATCTGGTCTCCGACGGAAACCGTATTATCATTGTTTTCCATCTGACCAAAACGAATCTGGTTATCACTCATAAGTGACAGATCTCCACTTACGATACAACGGTCAGAAGTAGAAAGTACCATTGCACTTACATTACTTGAATCATCGATAATAGAACGGACTTTTGCCCAGGTTGGACCAACTTCTGTGACAATGCCGACAAGACCGCTTCCGGCCATTACGTTCATATCTGCGGCAATACCATCTTTACTTCCTTTGTCAATGGTAAATGTACTGAACCAGTTTCCGGAATCTTTCCCGATTACATGCGCAGCAGTTTTTTTGTAATCCGCATAGTTCTTGTCCAACTGATATAATTCCTGCAGTCTCTGAAGCTCATAACGTTCTTGTTGTAGATTGTTATTTTCTGTAATCAGGGAGTCAACCTGTTTCTGAAGCTTTGTATTTTCTGCGCGTACCTGTTTCAGAGTTTGGAAATTGTCTTTCATATCTCCCATCCAGCCACCAATCTGATTGATTCCCTGCTGAAGAGGGATAACGGTTACATTTGCAACAACTTTAAATGGACCTCCTACTTTGTCTGAAAAGGAAGATAACAGCATCATAAAAATGCAGAAAACAGAAAGTCCTATAAGTAAATATCTGTTCATAACAGAAGTCTGATTCTTCTTTTTTTTCATATTATCTTAACCACCTATAATCTTCGTCTAACATGGAGTAACTTAATTTTCTATACAAGGTCTTATTCAGTATGATTCTCTGCAGACCTTTGACGGCACAGAGTTCAGGGTCTGTTTTCATGTGAACCGGTAGACCGATACTTTCTTCCAGATAAGTAGAAATCCCTCGCAGATTAGCAAGTCCTCCAGTAATATAAATCCCGTTTTTATTAATATTTCTCCGGACATCGGGAGGCGTACGGTCGAGCATGGAATGAATGGCCTGTACACATTCTCTCAAAGGTTCTTTGATCGCTGCCCGTACAAGGCTGATTGGAATGTCAATGTGCGACGGACCGCCGCGCATCATATCTCTGCCGTATACAGTAAGAGTACTTCCGGTGGACTGGTCAAAAACTCCAAATTCTTTTCGCAGCCGTTCGGCAGTCGGACGGCCAATTATAAAATCTTTAGAATGACGGACAAGATTGGCGATCGCACTATCCAGCTGTTCGCCACCGACCTTAAGCAGACGGTTCATAACAATACCACCGTAGGAAAGAACGGAAAGTTCTGTTGTTCCTCCACCTAAATTGGCGATAAAAGCTCCTGGTTCTTCCAGAACATCAATCCCAAGTCCAAGTCCATCTGCAAGACCGCGCTCTACAATTCTTACTGATTTTGCTTTCGCTTCAGAATGAAGCACAAGATCATAGAAAGCCTTCTTTTCTACTTCTGTGACATCTGTAGGAACAGCGATCACATATTCTGCCCCACGGATAAACGGACGCTCTTCCTTCAAAAGATCTCCGAGAAGATATTGCATGTCATCAAAACGGGCAATGACACCATTCTTCATCGGAAATATGATCTGTATATTTCCCGGAGCCTTTTCATACATCTCATAAGCATCGTCTCCGACAGAAAAAATATATTTTTTATCTTTCATGGCAATTACATTCTTGGCATGCCATATGCGGTCTTTTTTCTTATCAAAAATCTTGATATCATAAGTTCCAAGATCTAACCCATATACATTCCTGGCCATAAATACACTCCATCCCCTTATCTATTTGCAGATTCTTGAGAAAAGAATCCTTTCTCCCTTAAACTGAAATAACAATTATCTCCAATAATGATGTGATCGAGAAGTTCTATACCGATCAAAGCCCCTGCTTCACGGATGCGCCGGGTTGTCAGAAGATCTTCTTTGCTTGGTGTCGGATCTCCACTCGGATGATTATGCAAAAGAATAATGGATACGGCATTCTTCTGCAAAGCTTCCACAAACAGTTCTCGTGGAGAAACAAGTGTGGAATTTATGGTTCCTGTTGAAACGTCCATCTCACTGATCAGCCTGGATCTGGTATTCAGAAGCAAAAGCTTCATTACTTCCCGTTTCTTATGCCGAAGATCTTCCATATAATAACGTGCAATACTGTCCGGAGAGGAAAAATCCAATCCCAGTGAGGCTTCTGCTTTCGCTATACGTCTTGCAAGTTCTGCCAGACAAAGAATCTGGATGGATTTTACCTTTCCGATTCCTTTGATCTTCAGCAGCTGTTCCATAGACCACTGTGGGATGCTGAGAAGTCCTTCAGAGCCAAATGGTGGATGTAGAATCTTCTGGGCAAGCCGAAGCGAATTCTCCCCTTTCGTTCCGGTACGAAGTAAAACAGCTAAAAGTTCCACATCTGTCAGATGTTCTGCACCGTACAGCTCACATTTTTCATAAGGACGGTCTTCAAGATACATCATTTTGATTGTTTCTGTATTTCTATTTTCCATGTTAATCATATCACTGCGATGACATAATACAACGATTCATTTTAGCACAGTTTCAAAAAAGTGTATAGAGAAGATACCAAAAAACCACAAATTTCATAAATGATTAAGATTTATATTTTTGAATGATTGCCTCGGCGACCTTCATTCCGTCCATCGCTGCGGAAGTGATTCCACCGGCATATCCGGCCCCTTCACCACATGGATAGATCCAGTCACAGGAAGCACAGACAAAGTTCTCATCCCTTTCAATTCTTACAGGGGAAGAAGTTCGGCTCTCCACACCGGATAATAATGCATCATTATCTGCAAAACCATGAATCTTATGATCCATTGCTGTGATCCCATCCTCAAGCGACTGTGCGATTTCTTCTGGGAAGATACCACGTACATCCCCAAAGACAGAAGCTCCTTTCATGCAAGAATGAACCTTACCATAAGAAGTTGTGATCTGATCTTCTTTAAAGTCGCCAAAACGTTGGACAGGAATTTTTCCCTGTCCTGCCTGATAAGCTTTTTCTTCTAAGCTGCGCTGGAAAGAAATCCCGGCAAGCGGATGGTCAGAACCGAAGTCATCCGGAGTAACTGTAACAATTACAGCACTGTTTGCATTTTCTCCGGCACGGTCGTGATAGCTCATTCCATTGACTGCAAGACGATGCTCTTCAGAAGAAGCATTTACAACATATCCGCCCGGGCACATACAGAAAGTATAGACTCCTCTTCCATTGTCCAAGTTCTCGGTCAGTTTATATGCTGCTGCCGGAAGATCATTTCCCCGATCTCTTCCATATTGAGAATGATCGATCAATGTTTGTGGGTGTTCGATACGGACTCCGACGGCAAATGATTTTGCGCGCATCGGAATCTGATGCTTATAAAGCATCTCAAATGTATCACGGGCGCTGTGACCGATCGCAAAAACGGCTGCTCCGGTAGATATTTCTTCTGTAGAATCCTCTGAGAGGTGAACAATTTTCAGCGTTTTTGATGTTAGATCAACATCTGTGACCTGTGTATGAAAACAGAATTCACCGCCAAGCGAAATGATCTCCTGACGCATCTGGCTTACAACATCAATCAGGACATCTGTACCGATATGCGGCTTATTTGCATATAAAATATCTTCGTTCGCTCCGAATTTTACGAAAGTCTCAAGAACGAAACGGTTACGTCCTGTCTTATCTTTTACAAGTGTATTTAACTTTCCATCTGAAAATGTACCAGCGCCGCCTTCTCCAAACTGAACATTGGAAGAAGTATCGAGTACACCGGTCTCCCAGAAACGGTCTACATCTTTCTTACGTTCTTCCACACATGCACCACGTTCAAGAACTAAAGGACGATATCCTTCCAGCGCAAGCAGATAAGCACAGAAAAGTCCGGCAGGACCACTTCCAATGACAACCGGACGGGCATTCAGAGTCTCTGTCCCGTGAGATGGAATTCGGTAATGCTTCTCTTCTACTTTCTGGATGTTTCCTTTACAATGCTTCAGAATAGCATTCTCATTGGAAACAGTGACATCAATCGTATACACATAGAATAATTCGGGTTTTCTGCGTGCGTCTAATGACTGACGGTGAATCCGATAAGTAAAAGAATCCCCTTTCTTTAGATGAAGTGTCTTTTGTATTTTCTTTTCAAGAGCTTCTTCCGTGTGTGGAATCTGTAGTTTCAGCTGATTAATTCGTATCATTTATCTATCCTTTCTTTCAGGAAATCTAATATTAAAGTATATCATCCAGATATTGGTTACAAGTTAGCAGCAGGCGATTATGCAGATGCGGCAGACTGTCCGGCAACATAACCGCTTGCCCATGCCCAGGTGAGATTATACCCACCACAGATTGCATCTACATCGATCAGTTCTCCGGCAAAATAAAGCCCTGGAACAAGTCTGGATTCCATTGTTTCTGGATTAATCTGTGTCGTATCAACACCGCCACAGCAGATCTGTGCCTGTTCATAAGAATTTGTCTTAATTACAGGTGATTTGAATTCCTTGATCATCCATGCCAGCCTCTGAATATCTTCATCTGTGAAGTCGCCGCATAGCTTCTCTTTTTTGATCTTGGCAAATTTCAGCCATACAGCGGCCAATTTTTCATGAAACAGGCCGGTAAAGAACTGTTCTGCTGTCTTTTCCGGCTGGCGGTTGGCACGTTCTTTCAGAAGAATTTTCACTTCATCAACCGAATATTCTGGAAGAAAATCCAGCATGGCAACAACTTCCTTCTGCTCATATAATGCTTTCGATGCATAACGGCTGATCTGGAATACCGGAATTCCTGAGATTCCATAGGCAGTCAATTGAAGTTCACCGGTATCAGCAGCAGTTAATTCACCGTCAACAAACAACGAAACTTTTCCCTGTGCACGTACTCCGGCAATTGCGCGGAAATGCTTTCCGGTACAATGTAAAGCACAAAGAGCAGGAAGTACAGGAATTATCTGATGTCCAAGCTGTCTGGCTAAAGTGTATCCGGAACCGTCAGAACCGGTGGAAGGTGCGGCTTTTGATCCATTGCAGAGAATCACTTGATCTACGGTCAATGAACCCTGTGAGGTCTGTAGGAAAAATCGCTCTTTTGTTTTCTGTATTCCGGTGCAGGAAGTCTCTGTACGCACATCAATTCCAAGACGGTAAACTTCTTGTTCTAAAACATCACGGATGGCACTTGCCTGATCGGAGAATGGATACAGATATCCATTTCTGTCTTTTGGATAGATTCCAAGTTCTCGGAAAAAAGCAATGACTTTTTCCACCGGAAACTGATCCAGTACCCGCGTGATAAAGTCAGGCTGCTCCGAACGATAACAGGAAGCGTCCTGGTAAGTGTTTGTATAATTACACCGGCCATTTCCTGTCACTAATATTTTCTTTCCCAATCTATCATTTTGCTCCAGAAGGAGAACTTTCGCTCCTTTTCTGGCAGCGAAAATGGCGGCCATCATTCCTGATGCACCGCCACCTATAATTGCAATTGTGTTCATTAAAATTCATATCCTCTTACTTTCTTAGCAGATTACATCTGTCTGAATTTTAACATAACAATTGATTCAACTCAACTGAATTTTCGATAGAATTCTCTCGAAAAATTGTTTTACAGAAGTTCTCTCACACGCTCGATAGAAAGAACGCCTGCATCAATAACGCTCTGCAGTGATTTGAGAATACCAAGCTTCGCGTGATACCATGTAAGTCCACCCTGGAAATAAACAGCATACGGTGGTTTTACCGGTCCATCTGCACTCAGTTCAATCGAGGAACCCTGAACGAAAGCACCAGCTGCCATGATCACATCACTGTCATATCCCGGCATTGCCCATGGTTCCGGGCTTACATAACTGTCTACCGGAGCAGCCGCCTGAATTCCCTTACAGAATGCAATAACACCTTCTGCAGATCCAAGTGTAACCGCCTGGATGATATCATGACGAGATTCAGAACCGTTCGGAATTACCGGATATCCTAAAGCTTCGTAGATATTTGCTGCAAAAGTAGCACCCTTTAAGGCACCGCATACAACAGTTGGTGCAAGGAAGAATCCCTGATAGAAGGACTGCGTAACACCAAGTGTAGCACCGACTTCTTTACCGAGTCCCGGAGAAGTCAGACGGTAAGCGCAGTTTTCGATCAGATCGGCTCTTCCGGCAACATATCCGCCGATCGGAGCAAGTCCGCCACCCGGGTTCTTGATCAGAGAACCGACGATCATGTCTGCACCGACATCACTTGGCTCGATTCGCTCCACGAATTCACCGTAACAGTTATCTACCATGCAGATAACATCCGGGCGATGCTCTTTGATAAATGTGATCAGTTCGCCGATTTTTTCTACGGAGTAGCTTGGGCGTGTCTGATATCCTTTGGAACGCTGGATCGTTGCCAGTTTGATTGTTTTATCTTCCAAAGCTTTTTCAATCGCTGGATAATCGAAATATCCATCTTCCAGAAGTTCTACCTGTTTATAGGAGATTCCATATTCTGCAAGAGAGCCTTTAGACGGACGGATTCCGATCACTTCTTCAAGTGTATCATATGGTTTTCCAACCGGAGATAACAGTGTGTCTCCGGGACGCAGATTTGCAGCAAGTGCGAGGGCAAGTGCATGGGTTCCGCAAGTGATCTGCGGACGTACGAGTGCAGCTTCTGTATGAAAAACAGAGGCATAGACATCCTCTAAAGTATCTCTTCCCTGATCATTGTATCCATATCCGCTTACATAGTTAAAGCATCCTTCACTTACGCGGTTTTCCTGCATGGCATGAATTACTTTTAACTGATTGTATTCAGCGTTTCTGTCAAATTCCTCAAATCGCTCTTTTAGTTTCTCTTCTGTCTTCTGTCCGAACGCCCAGACTTCTTTGCTGATTCCTAGCTGTTCATAAATTGTTTCTGTAGTTGGTGTATTCATTTTTCTTCTTCTTTCTTTTTAAGTTTTTTATTGTTGATTTACATGGCAAAGCTGCATTTTATCTAAATGCAGCCTGATGTCCTAATGAATAATTTCTTTTTCCTTTAAAACAGTGAGCATCTGTTGGATCAGTTGTTCATCTTCTCTTCCGATCTCACTTTTATCAAGCCAGATGACATCTCGTTCTCTTCTAAACCAGGTCAGCTGTCGCTTGGCAAAATGTCTTGTGTCTCTCTTAATAATGCGTACGGCTTCTTCCAAAGGATACTCTCCTTCAAAATAACCAAACAGTTCTTTGTATCCAAGTCCCTGCATCGCAACACTTTCTCTTTTAAGTCCGCGCAATCTTAACGCATTGACTTCTTCAAGAAGTCCTTCCTGCATCATCAGATCGACACGTTTATCAATTCGGTCATAGAGAATCTTACGATCATCTGTCAGCACAAAATATGCGGAGTTATAAGCAGATTCTTTCTCACGTTCCGCCTCATTGTGCTCGGAAATCTTCTGTCCGGTCTGCTGATAATATTCCAGCGCACGGATCACACGTTTTACATTATGAAAATGAATCTGTTCCGCAGATTCCGGGTCTACTTTTTCAAGCATTTCATGAAGATATTCTGCACCCTGGGTTTTGGCAAGTGCTTCTAATTCTTCCCGATAAGCAGTATCGGCATTATTTTCTGTGAAATCAATGTCGTAAAGTAATGCCTGAATATAGAATCCTGTTCCGCCGACAACGATTGGAATGTGTCCCCGCTGATAGATTCCTTCCATTGCTTCTTTTGCCATCTGCTGAAAGAGAACAACGTTAAAATCCTCAGACGGATCAAGAACATCTACCAGATGATGCGGCACACCGTCCATCTCTTCCGGACGGATCTTGGCAGAGCCGATGTCCATCTCCTTGTAGACCTGCATAGAGTCAGCAGAAATGATCTCTCCGCCGATCGCTTTGGCAAGTCCGATGGAGGCAGCAGTCTTCCCGACAGCAGTTGGTCCGGTCAGAATGACAAGTGGGCGTTTGTTTGTCTGTTCCATCTATATTTCCTCGATTCCATTTATACAATTCGTTTAAATTTCTTTTCCAGATCACGTTTTGTCATGGCAATGATTGTCGGTCGTCCATGCGGACAGTGATATGGATTGTCCAGTGTCAGGAGTTCGCCGATCAGTTTGTCTACTTCCTGTGCAGAAAGACGGTTATTTCCCTTTACAGCAGCCTTACAGGACAAGGATGCAACCTTCTCATCGATCAGCTCCGGTGTCATAGAAGTAGAAAGACCTTCGGTCATATCATCGATCATCTCCATCAGAAGTTCTTTCTTGGCAATACTGAACAGATTGTCAGGTACTGCACGGACTGCATACTCTTCTCCACCAAAAGGTTCAATCTCGAAACCAATGCGTGAAAAGCGGTCCATATTTTCATTCAGAAGCTGCGCTTCCTGCATGGATAAGCTTAAAATGATCGGAGGACTTAAGTACTGAGAAGTAAATTCTCTGCTTTTCATTTCACGCAAGGTACGCTCATACAAGACGCGTTCATGAGCCGCATGCTGATCAATGATGTAGAGATTATCTTTGAATTCTACGAGCCAGTAGGTGTCAAAGACCTGGCCGATCAATTTATATTCTGCACGGATATCTCTTTTTAAGAAATTTTCTTCAAAGAGATCCATCTGCGTACCGTTTTCTGGTTCTGATTTTGCGTCGGTTATTTCACAATCAGATGCTGCATCGGTGCTGGTGGTGGCAGTTTGCATTTCAACAGCTGGTTTGGATTTTTGAACTGCTGCCGCAGTTTCCGGTGCAACTGTCCTATCTGTTGTTTCAACGGCGTATTTAACATGTTCAGCAATTTTATCTTTCTGCTGATCTGCACGGAAAATTTCTTTTCGGTCTGCAACTTCTGCAGAAGAAGAACGATTATGATAAGAAAGTACGCGCTCTTTCATCTTACGGATAAAATAATCTTCATCTTGAACATCATCCTTAACCGTTTCCCTGGATTCTTTGATCAATTCCGCAGCTGTTACTTTTTCATTCTCCTTACGCGGACGAAGAAGAAATGGACTGCCGGTATCCTCTTTATCTTTGGTCGAAGCGGATGTGAATGTCTTTTTCACTCGCTCCGGTCTTTCTGCCTTGTTTTCGTTCGATTCCACCGGATCAGGAACTTCTGCTTTCTGGATCAGTTCCGGTTCCAGCAAAGTCCTGTGTACGGCTTCAAAGACGGTATTGTAAACCTCCTGCTGCCGTGAGAAGCGAAGCTCCATCTTTGTCGGATGCACATTGATATCTACATTTTCTCCACTTAGATGAAAATGCAGAACTGCAAATGGAAACTTGTGCTGCATCACAAAATCACGATAAGCGTCTTCCACGGATTTGGAGATCATTGCACTTTTGACATAACGGCCGTTTACGAAGAAATTTTCAAAGTTACGATTTCCACGTGTGATAATCGGCTTGCCGAGAAAACCTGTAATGTGGATACCATTTTTCTCATAATCGATCTCAATCAGGTTAGCCGCTACGTCACGGCCATAGACATTGTAGATCACATCTTTCAGTTTTCCATTTCCGGAAGTACGCAGTTTTTCCTGTCCGTTATTCAAAAACTGAAAAGCAACTTCCGGATGAGACAGGGCAAGATGCATTAATAGATCCTGCACATGTCCGGCCTCTGTCATTGGTGTTTTCAAAAATTTTCTTCTCGCAGGAACATTGTAAAATAACTGATGAACGAGAAAGGTTGTTCCGTTCGGCGCACCGGTATCTTCCAAAGACACTTCTTTTCCACCTTCAATGACATAACGGGTACCAAACTCTGCATCGGCAGTCTTTGTGATCAGTTCCGTCCGGGTGACGGCTGCAATACTTGAAAGCGCCTCTCCACGGAATCCCAAAGATGCAATATGAGACAGGTCTTCTACTGTCTCAATCTTGCTTGTAGAATGCCGCAGGAAAGCACGCTGCACTTCATCCTGCGGAATGCCACAGCCATTATCTGTAATACGGATGAAGGAAATCCCCCCATCCTTGATCTCTATTTTTACAGAAGTAGATCCTGCGTCGATCGCATTTTCAACGAGTTCTTTTACAATTGAAGCAGGACGCTCAATCACTTCACCTGCGGCAATTTTATCAATTGTGATCTGGTCTAATACATGAATGTGTGGCATATTTCCGCCTTTCCTTTTACCAACGGTTCTTCAGCTTATTCTGTAACCGGTAGATTGTATTTAAAGCATCGATCGGTGTAAGATTTCCGACATCGATATTTTTCAATTCATCAAGTACGTCATCATCTTTTACAGTGTCAAACAGAGACATCTGTGCCATATCGACTTCGTCATACTTCTTTGCCTTACTTTTTTTCTTTACAGTATGTTCCTTTGCCGCAATCTCACTGACGCGGTTTGTAATGTCCTCATCGCTGAGTTCTTCTACGATTTCTTTCGCACGGGAAATGACAAGATCCGGTACTCCGGCAAGCTTTGCAACCTGGATACCATAACTTTTGTCTGCTCCGCCTTTTACGATCTTTCGTAAGAATACGATGTCATCGCCCTTTTCTTTTACAGCAATACAATAGTTGTTGACATTATCAATCTTTCCTTCGAGTTCTGTCAGTTCATGATAATGTGTAGCAAATAAAGTTTTTGCTCCCAACAGTTTGCTGTCGCTGATGTATTCTACAACAGCCCAGGCAATTGACAGACCGTCAAATGTACTTGTTCCGCGTCCGATTTCATCAAGAATGAGAAGACTTTTTGAGGTTGCATTTCTTAAAATATTGGCAACTTCGGTCATCTCAACCATGAATGTACTCTGTCCGGAAGCAAGGTCATCGGATGCTCCGACTCTGGTGAAAATACGGTCGGAAAGACAGATGTTCGCGCTCTCTGCCGGGACAAAAGATCCGATCTGAGCCATCAGTGCGATCAATGCAGTCTGACGCATGTAAGTTGATTTACCTGCCATATTCGGACCTGTGATGATTGAAATTCTGTGTTTCTTATCATCCAGATAAGTATCATTGGCAATAAACATATCATTTGGAATCATTCGTTCAACGACCGGGTGACGACCTTCTTTAATATCAAGGATTCCTTTTTCATTGATTTTCGGACGGACATAGTTGTTGCGCTCTGCAACAAGTGCAAGAGAACTGAACGCATCCAGTGCGGCAACTGCTTTGGCAGTTTGCTGGATTCTCTCCACCTGTCCGGCAATCGTTTCACGGACTTCACTGTAAAGCTCATATTCCAGTGCATACAGCTTATCTTCCGCACCAAGGATCATATCTTCAAGTTCTTTAAGCTCCGGTGTGATATAACGCTCAGCATTCGCAAGTGTCTGTTTTCTTGTATAATAATCCGGGACAAGATCCTTGTAAGAATTCGTCACTTCCAGATAATAGCCGAATACTTTGTTGTATTTTATTTTCAGGTTTTTAATGCCTGTTTTTTCTCGCTCATCATTCTCAAGTTTTGCAAGCCAGTCTTTTCCGTCTGATTTTGCACGACGAAGCTTATCTACTTCTTCATTATAACCGTCACGGATAATATTTCCTTCTTTCATGGCAAGCGGCGGATCCTCACGAATGGCTTTCGTGACGAGTTCGCAGAGATCTTCTAATGCATCCAGATCTTCATAAATCTCTTTTAAAAGCGGTGCCTGCAGATCCTGTAAAATATAGCGGATCGGTGGCAGCATCTCCAGAGAACCTTTGAATGCGGTGAGGTCTCGCGGATTCGCAGAACCATAAGTGATCTTCGTGATCAGACGCTCCAGATCGTAGACCGGAGATAAATATTCTCTGATCTCTTCACGGGCAATGGCCTGATTTTTCAGTTCTTCCACTGCATCCAGTCTGCGGTTGATCTCAGATTTATCAATTAAAGGCTGTTCTACATTTTTGCGAAGCGTACGTGCGCCCATTGCAGTACGTGTTTTGTCAAGAACCCAGAGAAGGGAACCACGCTTCTGCTTCTCACGTAAAGTTTCGCACAGCTCCAGATTTCGACGTGTAGAACTGTCGATCAGCATATATTTTCCTGTGATATATGGTGTAATATGTGTCAGGTTGGAAAGTGAATTTTTCTGTGTCTCAAATAAATAGATCAGAAGTGCTCCGGCACTGATGATTCCACAGTCATAATCAGCAAGTCCAAGCCCTGCAAAATTCTTTACTTTGAAATGCTCAAGCAGCTTATCTTTGCAGACAGCATCATCAAAATACCAGGAATCGAGAGAATAAATCGTGATCCCAAGCTTGTCTCTCATCGCATCCAGATCCATACCGCTCATATAGAACGCTTCGTTGCAGATGATCTCAGACGGACTGAATTTATAAATCTCATCCATAAGACGACTGCTGTCTGGAAGTTCTGTGACAAAATAATCTCCGGTAGAAATATCTGCGATTGCAACTCCATAGCGGTCTGCAATATAGACGATACACATGATGTAATTATTCTTCGTTTCATCTAATGCCTGTGTATCCAGATTCGTTCCGGGTGTAACAATTCTTACAACCTCACGCTTTACGATCCCCTTCGCAGTCTTTGGGTCTTCTACCTGTTCACAGATTGCGACTTTGTATCCCTTCGCAACAAGACGGTTCAAGTAACCTTCTACGGCATGGTATGGGATTCCGCACATCGGGGCGCGCTCATCCAGACCACAGCTTTTCCCGGTCAGTGTGATCTCAAGCTCTCGGGATGCAGTCAAGGCATCATCAAAGAACATTTCGTAGAAATCTCCGAGGCGGTAGAATAAGATACAATCCCTGTACTGCTCTTTCGTCTCGCAATAAATTTTCATCATGGGCGTTAACTTATCTATGTCAATATTTTCCATCAATTTCTCCTTAGTTTTCAAAGGTTTTCTAAAAACTCTTTAGAATGTAAGTTCGCAAATCATTCTAACAAATTTTAACATGAATTTCAAGCTGATGTTGAAGATGTTGAGAACGTAGAAATGTATCATTTTGTCGGAGTACCTATATCGCAATGTGCGAAGAGAGCGAACTGAAGAATATTCGTTTAATATTCTTGGGTTCGCTCTCTTCCTTCAATTTTAAAAAATTATTATTTCATTTTTCATAAACAACTTCTAACTGTCCGGCATCCATCTCGCACACTGTATCACACAACCATTCCATTTCCATCACATTGTGTGCAGCTAGCAGGATAGTTGTTCCTTTTTCTTTCAATTCAACAAAGAGTTCGCAGACATCCTGTGCGCCTCTTTTATCCAATCCATTGAATGGTTCGTCTAAAATTAATAATTTTGGTCGCTCCATGATCGCCTGTGCAATTCCAAGGCGTTCTCTCATCCCAAGTGAATATTGACCTACTTTCTTTTTAGAAAACGGATCAAGACCAACTCTTGCGATTGCATCCCGGATCTCAGTATCTCCTATTTTTCGATTAAGTTGTGCAAGGCGTTTTAAGTTTTCATATCCACTGATATATGGAAGAAATCCAGGACTCTCAATAATCATTCCGGTATTTTCCGGAAAATCAATATCTTTTCCAATTCTTTTTCCATAGACATATACGCTCCCTCTGTCAGGTTGAAGAAAACCGCAGATGCATTTGAACATTACAGTTTTACCGGAGCCATTAAATCCCATAATTCCGTGGATTTTTCCTGCCTCAAAGGTATGATTGATTCCTTTTAATACTTTTTCTTTCCCAAAAGATTTTGTTAGATTTTTAACTTTCACAGCAGCTTTCATAATTTTCCCCTTTCTTATTCCGTCAGGATTCATCAACCTGAGAAAATGTAAAATTATATCGTTTGATACATTTTCTCGAGATGAAAAGCAAAATACATATCACTGCAAGGAATAACAGGATGCTTATTTTTATTTGTGGCAAATAATCATATCCGAAATTATGCATTGGAAATGTTGCGTGATTTAAGGGTGATAACCATCCGCAAAGAATATTTGCCCGATAGGAAAGCCCTCCACCCAGATGAAAAACTTTTTGAAAAATATCCGGAGTCAGAAGAATTCCATAAAGATTTATCAAGAGTGCGCCAACAACGCCTCCGGCTCTTCCCTTCTGTAGATTTAATACAAGCATGACGGAAGTAATAAATAACGAATAAAAAAGCATAAGAAATACAACACAGATTGCACATTTATATGGTGTTGTCATTTCCATTGTCTTTATTGACACAGGAACCGTAAGATGATTATTACTTCCATATCCAATGCTTGCAGCGGTCTGACTCCATACATTTCCAACGTAAGCCCAGGGACTTGCAATTAGAAGTTCTGTCAGGCAGAGGAAGACGGTATAAAGGCAAGTAGCCAGGATCACATATAGGATCTGACTTGCCATCCATACGCTTCGCTTTGTCCGGATCAGCCAATAGGGTGTCATCTGATTTACAAAAGGCATATCTGCAAATAATAACAGCAGTAAAAGGGATGAAAGCATCACGGACTGTGCGTCACCGAAGGTCCAGATCAGTGGCTCGAACATCTGCACCGGTGTCTGGAATGTCTGTGCCTGCTCTAAAATCTGATTTGTCAACATTAGACAAAGTACAAAGCCTAATGCAAATGTCATCCAAATTCTTGGATTTTTGCCCCAGTCAGAGAAATTTCTTTTTGTTAGAAGAAAGATTTGATGAATGTCCGTTTTAAATTGCGATTTTTTCATGCAACCACTCTCCTTACCACGCATTTACGCAAAGCCAGTGCCAGAAGACTGCTGATCAGAAGCAGAGCCAAAAGACAGAATCCGTTTCCATAATATGCCGGACTTGCCCACTGTTTTGGACTTAAGAAAAAATAATTACGGTAATATCGTTCTTGAAACACTGTTAGTACATAATATAAAATAAATGGAACAGCACAGCTCAGATACTTATTTTTAGTTAAAACTGCCGTCAGTGAACCGCATAAAGACCACAATGCTCCATTTAGAAAAAGTCTGATAAATCCAATTCCTGTGCTACTTATTACCTCTGATATATTTTGCAAAGTATTCAGAGTCGGGATATTTCTACAGATAACTATAAAAACAACCAATGCAATTCCTGCCGCTGAAACGGAAATGGCACCACCTGTGAATGCAACTCCAAAACTTTTCATCCAAATATAATTTCTTTTTCCTATTCTGTTAATAAGAAACCATGCATAGCGGCTGTGTAATTCTTCCTGTATATCTGCGGCTGTTGCCAGAGGAACCAACAGTGGAAAGAAAAGCAAGGCTTTTTCTGAAGTGATTGCATAGGTGAAGGTGCATAACCATGCTTCCCCTTCTGTTGATCCACCGAAAGCGATCAGATGATTTCGATAAGGAAGTGCAACAATCAAAAGAACCGCACACAACGCCAGTACAGAGATATAAAATCTTCGGTTTCCAAAGTCATATTTCAATTCTGTTCTGAAAAGATGTCTTCGTTTCATATTCTATCATCTCCAATAAGAACCTATTCTTCCACCGTCTGTTGCATTTAATACAATGTAGTCGGTCTGATATCCTTCTATTTTTCTTCCGGCTGTTCCAAGTTCGGCAGTTGTATCTTGACTCTCGCTTATAGTGAAAAACCATGCCGGAACCAGCCAGGCATTTTGTGGATTCTTATATGCCGGTATATAAGTATATCCCAGTTCGACAGTTGCAACATCATAACCAAATATCGTCTTGCTCTCTGCAGGCTGACTGGAAGGGTAAAGATATTTCACCTGATCGATCAGGCGGTTTTCTATTTCATCAAATGCAAGGAGTTTTACATTTTCTGTAACTATCTTTTCTTCCTGACTCATACCCTTCCATTTGAAGGAACGGATTCCATCTTCTGTCACTACAATATAAATCTGCTCTACCGGCATGGAAGGTGCATATGCAAATCCACTATCATCTGAATATCCTCCGGTTTTATCCTGATTTATTTTTAATCCGGAAACAGAAGGAACGTAAGTAAGACGATAACCTGTTTTTCCAAGATTTGGATCAGCATTCCATAATGCTTCCTGTTGTTCTAATATAGTGGCTTCCGGATAATCAGACTGTGCATACCAGAGGATTTTGTCTGATGACAACAACTGCATATTTTCGAGGTTCAGATCTTTCAGAATTTTTTCAGCTTCATCTTCTGCTGTCTCTTCTAAGAGAGTGGTTTCTTTCATCTGGTCTTTCAGTGTTTGTAGTTTCTCCATGAAAGACTCTTTTACGCTTCCTGCAGGAACTCCATATTCGGCTGTGCGATTCTCTATTGCCAGATAGTTTTCAATAGTTGCCAGTTCGATCCCATTTCCTTCTGACCAGGAGAAGATACTATAATTTCCTGCTTCCGGATCGTAAGTTTCTGCATTGATCGTACCCTTTGCATCTGCACCAACCGTTGCCTGAAAATGAATCTCCATTCCATCCTGCTTTGTGGTATCCGGAAGAATATCATTTCCGTAAGCTTCCAGTGATTTTCTTTTTGCTTCATACGCCGGATCTGTCTTTTTTGATGTGTATTCAATCTGTCCAATTTCCTGCATTGGTGTCTGCTCCGGCGCAAGAGGAAGAACTTCTTCCACTAACTTTTCAAGCCCTGTTAAATCATACTCCACACTGTCGTCAGCATAGAATCCTTCCCTGTTCTTAATCCTATCTAAGAGGTTCTGATAGTATTCTCTGGTAAGTTCCTGTGTCTGATACAAAGTCTCTCCGCCTTCAAAATAGGAAATCAGTCCTTTTAATTGTTCAAGCTCCAGTTTTTTCTGACTGACTTCAATCACCGGAAGATTTCCTGTCGTAACAGATTCTAATTTCTGATCTGCGTGAAAAACTCCGCGGTCATTACTCCATGTTACTGTTGTGTCCCAGTGTTCCGGCAGATCCAGTGTCTGTGTCTCTCCATCTTTCAATGGTTCTGCAATTACATCCTCGCTTAATCCTCCGGCCTTACTGACAACTGCACTCTGGTCAGGTGTCTTCTGACATCCCGTAAGTAACAGACCACAAGTAAGACTGACTGTCAGAATCGATGGTAAAATGATTTTAGTTCTCTTTTTCTTAATTGTCATGGCATCATTCCTCCATTTCCATTCCTGTTTGTGTGATACGAATTTCGTATCCTGAAAATTTGGAACAGGTTTTTTTCTTATATTCAGTTTAATCTTGTGGTGAAAGTACTGCAAGCGGATGGCCTTCAAGTACTGGATTACTGGACATGAGTATTTATAAATCAAAAAATGTTATTGAAACAACAAACATTCCATCTTCCATTTCATAGGCCAGATCTCCATCATATCGTGTAACAATCCGTTCCACACTTTTCAAGCCATATCCATGAAGAGATTTATCCTGCTTCGAAGTCAGAAAAGTATGTCCTGATTTGGCAGGAAGCTTATCGGTTCCATTCTTAATTTCAAGAAACAACATCTGCATATGCTGCTCAATCTTTATACTGATTTTCTTACGTTCTTTATCAGTCACTTTCTCACAGGCTTCCAGGGCATTGTCTAACAGATTCCCAAATAGTGAACAGATCTCTCTTTCTTCCATCGTCAGACTGGATAGTGGTGTTACATCCAATTGGAAATCAATCCCTTTTTGTACTGCCAGGATTCGCTTTTGCCCAAGAATCAGATCCACTACATGATTTCCTGTATAAATCTGTGGATTGATTTTTACAAAATTTCTTCTGATTTCATCTACATAATTTTCCAGCTTTTCATATTCCTGATTTTTTACATATTCACTGATCACAAGATAATGATTCTTTGTATCATGAACGAGTTCTTTGTTCTGCTCGATGGAAGCTTTTATTTCCTCATATTTCTGTTTCTCCATCTCTTCTTTCATCAGAAGAAATGTATTTTGTCCCGTTATGTTTCTGTTTTTCCATATAAGAAATGTCATGACGATGACAAGCACGATCATAGTAAGAAAACAGATGAGACTTCCTTTTAAGACATCCTGAATCACCGGAATTCCGGCTGTGGAGTACAGTAGTCCATACTTTAAAAGTTTCTGATACTCCAAAACGAGTGCTGATAACAGTACACCACATAAAACAAATACCCATTGAAATGCTTCTATGTCTTTTTTCTTCTTCCAGCTTCTTATTTTGAAAATGATAAAAAAGGAAATAATTAATAACAGGCTTTTTATCACACAAGCTTCTTCATTTTCATGGTAACGGAAAAATAGAATCTGAGGGTTTTCTGCCTGATTCCCATAAATAAATGCGAGAAGGTAGTAAATGATATATAAAAATAACATCATTGCTGCTTCATACATAGATGCGATCCCTGTAAGAAGAATCAATTTCTTTCGATAGGCAAGGAAACTTCCGAAAACCAAAATAAAAATCGTCAACAGGTATCCATAAGCACTAAACACAGATCTTTTGACCCATACAGAAATAATTGTTGAAGTGCTGATCAAAACAAAATAAAGAATCCATTTATCTTTCGTTTTCAGAGTCTTTCTGTCTATAACTGTTCCGAATAACAGATAATAGAAAAGGAAGGTTTCAAGAAAATTCAGTCCAATCCATATTCCAAGTGTATCCATCGTTACGAATTCCTCCAGTAGAGATTGATTTCTCGCTTTACTTCTGCAAGTCTTGCCTTACTTACCGGTACTTCATATCCTTTTTCGAGATAGATAGTGCCACCGCTTACTCTGCAAATCTGCTTTATATTAACAGCGTATCCACGTTCCACCAGAAGAAATTGTCTACTATTTAACATTTTCAGTGCATTTTCCAAAGAAGTTCGCTCTCTCACAACGCCTTGGGTAGTAACATAATTTACATACTTAGCACCTTTGGATTTATACAGATAAAGAATATCCTTATAAAGCAATTTCACCTGTTCTGTACCGTCTTTTATAATACAGAATTCTTTCTTTTGTTTTTGCAGCTTTTCAATAAGCTGTTCAGCAACTCCGGGAAGACGAAATTCTAGATCCTGTTTCAAAATATACTGATATGCTTCGATCCGATAACTTTCTGCCGCATATTCTTCATAAGATGTGATGAAGACAATGTACATGTCAGGGCAAAGCCTTCGAACCAATTTCCCCAGTTCCACTCCATCCAGCTGTTGCATCTGAATGTCTGTAAATAAAATATCTGTTGATTCGCCCTTTTGAATTTCCTCAAAGAAACTTTCACCTGATGCATATAGTTTAATCTCTACTTCGTATTGTTCCTGTATATTTTCCTTTAGAGTCCGGAGAATTTGTTCTCTTGTCTGTTCTTCATCGTCAACGATTGCAATTTTTATCATAAGTTGAATTCACCTCGCCTCACATAATCAGTATCAGTATAACATACTTCGAACACGCATTCATACTATGGCCATAAAATATATTGGTTTGGGACATAAAAAAACGAAAGGCTCCTGCAGGAGCCTTTCAGACTACGGACTTCACAAGTTTCTGTTTTCATCTAGAAGATATATAGCAAAGACTTTTCCAAGTTGCAGAGGATAACTTTCCTTGATGATGCCATCAAATGCAATACGAATATGGTCACCGGCATTCAAATCAGGGAGCTCACCACTTTCTACTCTATTCGTTGTTACAGAGAATTCTTCATCAACAGGAATACCACTATCAAAGGATTCTGAACATTTTACCTTAATTGATTTTTTCTTTACTTCAAGAACAGTTGCATCAAAATATACTTGTTCTTTTTCCTGACTTGAATTCAAATCTGCTACAGCTCCATCATAGACCATTAATTTTATCGTTTCATTTTCAGGAACATCAGCGTATACACCTACAGTACATGCCTTGTTTTGGGATATCTGATACAAGGAACTAACACCGCCCGCTGGAATTTCTGCTGTTCTTTCTTCTTCATCCGGTATTTGTAGATGAACAATAATATTGAAATTATTGCTGTTTTGAAAGGTGAGTATTCCGGTTTGGGAGAATACTTTTTTATCAGAATATGTAACTACATAGTTATTTGTCTCAGAGGTTTCTGCGCAAGTAACAGAACAATCCCATTTGTCTTGCTGAGAGGTATCTTGTTTACTATTGAAAGTGACAAACTCATTCCACAATTCATCAAGATTAACAAACTCATAATACTTTTCATCAACACCGAAATAATGTCCCGGACAGAGTGTAACGACGTCTTTTCCTTGGAAATAAAGCTTATAGTAAGTAACTGCTCCACTCGATAATGCTTGATTTTTATCAACTTCATCACCAAGCTCAACTTGATTCAGCAAATGGACGAACTCCTTCTTTTCCTGATCAGACAATGTATAGGAATAATTTCCATCTTTTCCACCTGTTGTGCCAGAAAGTTCGATTTTATCAATTTCAGACACATCTATAGTTCCAAACTCAATAGCAGAATTGATGGTATTCTTTTGACAGCCGGACAATAGAGTTACCGTAATCAGTATGAATGATAGGATCATTTTTGAAACTGTTTTTTTACATTTTGTTTTAAACATTTTTCTGCCCTCCTGCTAGTGTACTGCCTCATTGTTCGCTATTTTATCAAGTTTGGCAAAGTATTTTTACCATTTTTCTTTGAATCAATTATAACATGAACAAGTTTGCTTTTCACTTGTTATTTTGGCAGATTTTTTCTTATTTACTACCAAATGGGGCATCTGGCGGGGTGCTTCCCTGAGGTTTCTCCATGTCTGTGTCAGGCTGTCCTTTCCCTGGTCTGCCTTGCATATTGCCGTCTTTCATGTCACCTTTTTCTCCACCATTGCCAGGCATTTCTCCCTGCGCTTATCTTCCCACGATGGGACTTCACGGTTGCTGCAGCAACGGAAAGTCCCAAACCATATCCTCCGGTCTGAGAATTCCTGGAAGCATCGGTGCGATAAAACCGATCAAACAAATGAGAAATCTGTTCTTTAGAAATAGATTCTGTTGTATTAATGACAGACAGGTTAATACGATTTTTCTTTTTCCTTAAAGTGACTGAAATAGTTCCATTTTCATTCGTGTATTTTACTGCATTGTTTAGTTACTCTCTATCCTTCCCATATAGTAAAATCCTTTGCATTCATCAAGATGAACGTCAACCAGCTGACCGATCAGGCTTTCATCTCCCGGGAAATGAACGAGCAGGTTATTGCTCATACGCCCTGTCATCAAATGCTTATCATGTTCATTGACACACTCTACGAGAACTGTCTGCACGGTTCCTTCATGAATTGCACACTGTTCTGCAGAAATTGTCTGAACTTCATGTAAAAGTCGGTTGAAACGATCCTTTACAACATCCTCCGGAATCTGATCTTCCATTACAGCAGCAGGTGTTCCGGTACGTTTTGAATAAATAAAAGTAAATGCACTGTCATAGCGGACTTTTCTTACAACATCAAGAGTCTCCTGGAAGTCCTCTTCTGTCTCGCCCGGGAAACCGACAATAATATCTGTAGTAAGTGATATATCCGGAACTGCTTTGCGGATCTTTTCAGCAAGTGCAAGATACTGTTCTTTGTCATAATGACGGTTCATAAGTTTCAGGATCCGACTGCTTCCGGACTGAACCGGAAGATGCAGATGTTTACAGATTTTTTTTGATTTACTCATCACTTCAATCAATTCATCTGACAGATCCTTCGGATGTGAAGTCATGAAACGGATTCTTTCCAGTCCTTCAATTTTTTCAATTTCCTGAAGAAGCTGCGCAAATGTGATCGGCTCTTCCAGATTCTTTCCATAGGAGTTAACATTTTGTCCAAGCAGCATGACTTCTACAACACCATCTGCAACAAGACGTTCAATCTCACGGATGATTGCCTTTGGACCACGGCTTCTCTCACGCCCACGCACATAAGGTACGATACAGTAACTGCAGAAATTGTTGCATCCGAACATGATGTTTACACCGGATTTAAAAGGATATTTTCTTTCTACCGGAAGATCTTCGACAATCTTGTCTGTATCTTTCCAGATGTCAATAACTGTTCTGTCAGACTGCATTGCAGATGTTAAAAGCTCAGCAAATTTATAAATATTATGTGTGCCGAAAATAAGATCGACAAAGCGATAGCTCTTTTTTAACTTTTCGATAACTTCCGGTTCCTGCATCATACATCCGCAAAGTGCGATCATTTTATGAGGATTCTTTTTCTTCATTGCGCCGAGCTGTCCGAGACGGCCATAGACACGAAGGTTTGCATTCTCACGGACAGTACAGGTGTTGTAGATGACAAAGTCGGCTGTCTCTTCGTCTGTGCCTTCTACATAACCTACTTTTTCTAAAATACCAAGGAGTTTTTCAGAGTCGCGAGCATTCATCTGACAACCAAATGTTTGAATTGCTGCGACTAATGGGCGTCCCAGTTCCTCTGACATTTTAGCAACATATTCTTTTGCTTTTTCCATAAAATAATACTGGCGTGCAGGCTCTTCCAACGGAGCATTCTCCACCAGCTTTACATTTTCAATTATCTCTTTCATCATTATTTCCTTTATACAAACTGATTGCAGGATGCATCATAAGCATAGTCAATCAGATCTAATTTATCTGTAAGTTCTTTTTTATTCACTTCCATCTCTTTACATAACTGATCCAGTGATGGATAAAAATCTCTGAGCTTTGTATTTATGACGCTCAGAAGGATGACAGGATCCTGTGGTAAATTCTGTAACATGATCCTAATTTCCTTTCTTGTTCATATATTTTTCGCCATACTTCTCACCAAGATTAACAATACTTCCATCTTTTTGTTCCATGTCAATATTGTTCAGCTGGCTTCTTAAGTTCACTCGGATAAGTTCCATATATTCTTTACGAAGAATCTTCTGTTCTTTTGCTTCTTCCGGAGTGAGTTCTTCCGCTTTTGATTTTTTATATAATTCATTGATACGATCAATCTTCTTTTGTTCCATTGTCTATCTCTCCTTTTTCCTGTTCCGTTCAATGTTGCGATATTCGTTACTGTTCACTCCTGCGTCAATCACTCCGCTGATTGACACGGGAGTGAACAGTAACCGATATTCTTTCCGCTGACTCTGTATTATACACGATTCTGTGCACTTCGTCCACTTTTTTAACTGGAATAATTCTCAAGAAAACCATACAGTTCTTCAGCTGACTTAAGATAGATCCCATTTTTCAAATCCTGTTGTACTTCATCCGGCAGATTGTTTACGGACAGACTGGTTGTTTCGTAAAGGGTTGTCCCATCTTGCAGATAGACCGCAACATATCCATGCAGCTCTTTCAGATAATATGCATCATCTGAAACAGACTCTCCTTTTGCTGAACTGCGTCTGGTTTGAATGGAATCATTTTTTTCATTTTTAGTCAGTTCTATAGCTTTTTCCTTTTTCAGTAGATTGTTGTAACTAACCTGATAACCTGCAATCAAACATCCGGTAATCAGAAATAAAACAGAAAAAAAGCCAATCATGTATTTTTTCATCGCAAATCGCTCCTTTTTTCATACAGTATTGGCTTTTTTATTTTTTTTATTCTTCTACTTTTACGGATGGGAGCAGATGGAATTTCTTAGAAATTCTCAGGATACGTCCACCCATTGGAAGATCAAGGATATCATCTTCAGAAAGTGTTCCGATCTTTAACATAACAACCGCATAAACAAGTATTGCTACAATCAGTGAAATGCATACCGGAATTACACGACCGCCGATCAGTGTATCAAACAGTCTGAATACGCCGAAAGTTACAATGCCCATCACTGCTGCTGCAGCGAATGGTTTTCCGAAGGTGCTTACAAAATCGATTTTGAAACCGCTGACTTTTCGAATCTTGAGCAGGTTCAAAATACTCATTGCAAGTGCAAACACAATATTTCCACCCACCAGCGCATAGACGTTCATCTTGAAGACAGTCATCATCAGTACAAATGCTACCAGATGGATTCCAAGAGCTGCTGCAGCATTCTTTGCAGGAGTTGTCATGTAGTTTAATCCATGAAGAATGGAATTCGTTACAGAGGAAAGTCCATACAGTACAACAACGATAGCTCCTGCCATCAATAGATGCGCTGGTGTTGCACTGGAGTCATTGTACAGCAGAACCATAATTGGGGAAGCAAGTACAAAATAACCGATACAACTAGGAATAGCAATTACCATTGTAAGACGTAATGTCTGGTTTATCTTACTGTGAACCTGTTTCTTTGTACCTGCTGTAACAACAGCTGTAAGACTTGGCACAAGAGAGGTTCCAAGTGCATTCGCAATTGCCATCGGGACATTGATCAGGGTGTCGTATTTACCGGTATAAATACCCTGAAGAGCCATATACTCTTTCTCTACATAGCCTTGTGACTCCATAACATGATTAAAGATTGTAAGGTCGATAATCTGGTTAATATTATATACAGCGGTACTGAATACAACTGGGATTGCTGTTAAAAGTAATGCTTTCAGAAGGAAAGAATAACTTTCAACATTCTGGGTGCGGTCTCTTTTAAGCTGTTTGCGTATCACATTTTTATATATAAAAATGACAAACAGAAGAAATAACAATCCAGATAAAGAGCCGACAACCGTTCCAAGTGTACTTCCGGCAGCACCGTAAGCAGGTCCGAGAAGTTCCTTTCCGGATTTTTCTCCTGCTTTTGTTCCGATACCAAAGAGGACACTTGCGCCGACAATACTGATCACGGCATTAAATACCTGCTCAATGATCTGTGAGATAGCTGTTGGAAGCATTGTTCCCATTCCCTGGAAATATCCACGGATAACAGCCATGACTGCAACGATCAGAAGTCCCGGGGCAAGAACCCGCAGTGCGTAAACGCTAAGTGGAGATTTCATTAAATGTGTTGAAATCAGTCCTGCTCCCAAAAAGATTGTCAGCGAGATGAATAATCCAACACCGATTGCAAAAGCAAGGGAACAGATAAATACACGGAATGCATTTCGTCTCTGACGCTTTGCAAGGCGGATCGATACCAGCTTGGATACGGCAGTCGGAAGGCTGAATGATGAAATCATCAGAGCGATTGCATAGACCTGATAGGCATATCCATAAAATCCGTTTCCTTCATCTCCTAAAATATTCGTCAGCGGAATCCTGTAGACTACGCCTATGATTTTTGTAAGTACAGCTGCTGCTGCAAGTATCGAACCCTGGACAATATAATCATCCTTTTTCGTTCGTTTTTTCGTTGTTTGTGCCTCAGTTTCAGACATAACTTCCTCCTAGTGTCCCATTCCTTAAAATCTATTTAATATATGTATTCCATCAGCGGAAAATACCGACTTTTTCCATGATTTCTTTCTGTTTCGCTTCCATGACAACACGTTCTTCATCAACCATGTGATCGTATCCAAATAAGTGAAGCATACTGTGTGCAATCAGGAAAGCATACTCTCTTTTGGGTAAATGTCCATATTCTTCAGCCTGGGATAACACTTTTTCCTTTGAGATAACGATATCACCAAGCATCAATTCTCCGGATTCCGGATTAAAGGCTTCTGCACTTTCTTCATCAATCACGGAAAAATCCCCCGGTTCTTCGTATTCGATCATAGGGAAAGAAAGTACATCTGTTGGGCGGTCAATTCCACGTTGTTCCAGATTCATTTCGTGAATCTGGGCATTCTCAGTCAAAAGAAGATTGATCTCTGCTTCATAAGGACAGTCTGCAAGTTCTAATGCAGCGTCAATAACTAATGCGGCAATCTCTTCTGTATCAAAGTCTAACTTTATATTCCCCTCTTCTTCGATAAAAAGACTCATCCTTTTTTCCTCCTGTTTTCTCTCGGTCTGGACGATTTTTTCTCATAGTCCTCATATGCTTTTACAATTTTCTGAACTAATGGATGTCTTACAACATCTTTGCTTGTCAGCGTACAGATGTTGATCCCTTCCAGATCTTTTACAACCTTTACAGCAACATCAAGTCCGGATATTGTTCCGGATGGAAGATCTTTCTGCGTAGAATCACCTGTAATGACAACTTTGGATCCAAAACCAATTCTTGTTAAGAACATCTTCATCTGGGCCGGCGTTGTATTCTGTGCTTCATCGAGGATGATGAACGCATTATCTAAAGTACGTCCGCGCATATATGCCAAAGGAGCAACTTCAATCAATCCTTTTTCAGAATTCTTAAGAAAACTGTCAGCTCCCATAATCTGATAAAGCGCGTCATATAAAGGTCTTAAATACGGATCAATCTTGCTTTGCAGGTCACCCGGAAGAAATCCAAGCTTCTCTCCGGCTTCAATTGCCGGGCGCGTCAGGATGATTCTGCTTACTTCTTCGCGCTTGAATGCTGTGATTGCCATTGCCATCGCAAGATAGGTCTTTCCCGTTCCGGCAGGTCCGAGACCGAAAGTGATCATTCCATTACGAATTGCATCAACATATTTTTTCTGACCTAATGTTTTTGGCTTTATAGGTTTTCCCTGAAGTGTATGACAGATCAGATCTTTATCAATAGAAACAAGGGCTTCTTCCTGATCCTCAAATACGAGCGAGATTGCATAGTCTACATTCTGTTCCGTAATCGTATTTCCTCGTTTAGCAAGTTCCACAAGCTGTGTAAGTACACGCTGGGCTTTCTGTGCAGCAATTGTATCTCCTACAATCTTAGTTGCACCGTCACGTGAAATCAATGTGACATGAAAAGTTCTTTCTATTTTCTTTATATAAGTATCAAACTGGCCAAATACATTCATCTCGTATTCAGCCGGAATATCAATGATCAGTTCCGACAGACTCATCCGGTTCGTTCCTTTCTAAAGTTATTCTTTCGGTCTCTGTTTCCTCTTCAATCTGCTGATTCAGATAGAGCGTACCTGAAGCCGTTGCCTTTTCGGCAGATATATATATCTTAACATTTTTTTCATTAATTTGAATACCCTTTTCCTCTAAATCTTTACAAAAATAACGAAATCGACTGCTTAAAATCGTCTGTATCTCTTTTTTTGTATATTTTATTTTCTTGAAGCTGTATTTTTTTATTGTTTCATGACCATAAAAAACAGGAAGTGAAAAATTTTCTCCCAGTTTTAACTGATGCTCTATACAAAGTTTTTCAAAACGGTCAGATGGTTTCGGTTTCCATGTTTCTAACCGAACAGATCCGATTTGAATAAATCCGGACTTTTTTGTTTCTTTTGTATATACTTTTTTATTATGATAACAGGAAATTGTATCCAGATAAGAAATCTGTGTATCAGCGAAAATATCTGCATCGGCATGCGTATATTGATATCCGGTAATTTCACCACTGTCATTCAGGATGTCAATCCGCCCAGATACAAGTAAAGTTCCTTTCGTTACAGAATCCCCGATATGTACCTGGGGAATGCCGGTGCGTGTAATTAATTTTGTAATGATTCCATCAGTAGAAGCAACAAGATCAGCAGGTAAAGGATCTGTCTTGTTACTCTTATCTGCCTGAGTAGATGAGATAATAGGAAACGCATCTTCATTTTCTTTTATCTGTATTTTTAATCGGCTGCCGTCAAGAGAAGCAGATACCCAAACGATATCATTATATTCTTTTCGAAGGGCTTTGACAATCCCTTGACAATCTACATTTTTCTTTTGCATTCCAGGATAAATCCCCTCTTCTTTCAGAAATGTTGTTAAGGTCGTGTCGGTCCATCTTTTATTTCCCTGAAAATGAATATCCCATAGAAATTGTGAGTAACAATTGATTAGAAAAATGCATAGGAAGATGCTGATAAAGAATAGTTTTCTTTTTCGATAGCGATAAAGAAAAAAAGGAAAGCCATACCGTTTTTTTAGTATGACTTTTGTATGTGTTTTTCTGACATAGGGACGAAGCTTTCGAAAATCAGATAAACTCAAGTATAATTCATAATTTGTTCCGATACGGGTCAATCCCCAAAATCGGATGCGGTGATAACAGCAGAGATTCAGAAATCGTTCAGGGGAGTATCCTTTGATCTGAATCTTCACATAACCGGACAAGTAGCGGATCAGGCAATGAATCACCCCGGATTCCTCCCCTCAGTAAATTCTAAAGATGATAATGTTCCAGATACTTTCATCTCATCATTTGTGTAATATTGAATCCGGAGTCGTTTTCCCTGGATCCGGATCTGTCCTGCCCGCGTCTGCACACGGATCAGTGTATCTGTGTATTCAATAATGCCTCGATAATTTTCAATGCATAATTCATTTCGGCCTAAAATGGTTATAACAGAAGCATTCTGAATCACATCTTTTGGGAGATCCATTGCGGATATCATCTTCTCTTTGATCTGCTCTCTGTTCATTGAAGTTTTTATATAAAAATCCTTTGTCATCAGTATATGAATGTATCACGATGTCCTATACCAGTCGTTTTCTGCGACAGATTTCTATTTATGATAAGGTTCACCGTTGATGATCCGATAACTTCTGTATATCTGCTCCAACAGAATGACCCTCATCAACTGGTGTGGAAAGGTCATCTTGGAAAAGCTTAATGCATAGTCCGATCTTGCGAGCACTTCTTTGCCCAAACCAATGGATCCACCAATGATAAATATAATATGACTGGTTCCCTGGATTCCAAGCTGATTGATCTTTGCAGAAAGTTCTTCGGAACTAAGAAGTTTTCCGTTAATCTCAAGCGTGATCACATAGGCATCCTCTTTTACATATTTCATAATGCGTTCAGCTTCTTTGTCGCGAATTGTATTTTCCACGACATCACTTGCATGGTCAGGTGTCTTTTCATCAGCTACTTCTATAATCTCCAGTTTGCAGTAACGGCTTAATCGCTTGCTGTATTCTGCGATCGCATCTCGCAGATATTTTTCTTTTATCTTTCCTACGGTTATTAATGTAATCTTCATTTTTCTGTTCTTTCTGAATAAATTTTAATCATACATGCCTGTCAACTGTTATTTTGATAAGCTGTCAGTAATTTCATAAATATAGAGTTCGTGAAGAGCTCTTGTTGCGCAGATATATTCTGCCTGATTTTTAAGTGGATTTTCTTTTGCACCGCGAAGTGCGAAAACTTGGTCAAATTCCAACCCTTTTGCGAGATAAAATGTCGTTACTGTGAGACCTTTCTTAAATGCGGAACTGTTACGATCTACATAAGATACATTGATACCACGCAGTTTCAGGAGACGGCTTAAGTCAAAAGCTTCCTCTTCTGTTGTTGTGATCAGGGCAGCAGTTTCAAAGTCTCCCGGACATTTTAAATGACAGACAAGTTCATCAAGCAATTCCGTATCTGTGTTAAATGTCTTTTCTACTACTTCTTTTCCATGGCGGTCCAGTAACTCAAGATCAGATACTCCACTGACTTTTTCCGCATACCGGGCAATTTCCAATGTGTTCCGGTAACTCTTTTTGATCTCAATCGTTCGGATCTCACGTCCAAGTAATTTGGGGAGAAATCTCAGTACATCCTGTTGCTTTGTATCCAGGGTCTGTGCACGGTCTCCAAGAATTGTCATTCTGCAGTGGAATAGCATTTCTAAAATTGTATATTGCAGATAAGAATAATCCTGCATCTCGTCGATTACTAAATGTTTGATATTCTTATGAGTAGAATTGCCACCTGACAGGCGATATTTCAGATACAGCATAGGAAATACATCTTCATATGGTAATTTTCTTTTCTCATAAGGGACGTCTGGCAGCAAATTACATCCGCAGTCTTCTAACATCCAATTATAGATGGCATAAATGTCTTTTGTTTTGTACATCTTATCGAATTTCATCTGAAGTGTTTCTTGATCATCATCTGAAATATTTCTTCCGTTTAAAGTTTCCCAGGAATCAATGAAATAATCTTTTATGGCATCCATACGATTTAAAAGAGGAGTCTCTGTAAATTTGAAATAAAACAGTTCAATCATTTCTTCTTCCGTCAATGTCATCCCGCGGAAATAGACTTCCTTAAACTCAATCAGACGATCTTCTAAAACTGCAAGAAATCCTTCGATCTCACCAATGAAAGCTTTTGATTGTTTCCAGTCAAAACGATCCTGTGATTCTTGATCTGGAAATCTCATTCTGCGTTCTAATTGATCATATCTGTCTTCGCAATCAGCAGAAACACCTTTCCGAAGTTCTTTATAAGCATAGAGATCAAAACTCATCTCACGGATATTCTCTTCCCCTAATTCCGGAAGAATATGTGAGATATAATCTGCAAATACGCTGTTCGGTGAAAGAATCAGTATGTTGGATGATTTCAGATTGTCACGTTCATGATATAAAAGATATGCGATTCGGTGTAAAGCAATTGAAGTTTTTCCACTTCCGGCAGCCCCCTGGATTACAAGGATCTGATCTTTTGTATTTCGGATAATTGCATTCTGTTCTTTCTGGATCGTGCGGACGATATTTTTTAATTTCACATCACTGTTTGTTCCAAGTTCTTTTTTTAGAATATCATCATCGATCTTTGTATCACTCTCAAAGGCATAGACAAGTTCTCCATTCTGGATCTTAAACTGCCATTTTGAAAGGATTTCTCCATCGAGTCTTCCGGCAGGAGCCTCATAGCTTGCCGGCCCTTTATCATAATCATAAAACAAACTGCTGACCGGAGCTCTCCAGTCGTAGATCAATGGTTGCATGCCGTTCTTTTCAGCGAAATTTCCGATTCCAATATAAAACGGTTCCGGTTCGTCATCTCCGTCATACATAAAATCGACACGTCCGAAAAAAGGTGCATCTAACATTTTCTCAAATCTATGCTTTAATTGCAGCTTCTCATTATTAGCGTTGACCTGATGCAGAAGTGCCTGCTGATTATCATAATTTTCGTAACCATACTCATCCATCTCCGTATAGTTTTCCCAGTAATATTCCTGCATGTTATCAATCTCTTTCTGTCCATCAGAGAGAGACTGCCTGATTTCTTCCAGGCGTTTTTGTAATTTTATTTCTACATCTTCAAGGAAGCTTTGTCCATTAAAGCGAATGTCATTGCTGTTGTAATCTGTCATATGTTCCCTTTCTAGTTCAGCATAATATTCTAACCTTTTTCGTGAAATATCATAGCATATATAAAAATATCCTGACAAGCACAGATTTTTCTGCATCCTGTCAGGATATTCTGTTTTTAAATTCCGATTTTCTCAAAGAAGCTTACGCTCCTATGTGCAATCTTCCTTCAATTATTTATTTCTCAGATATTCATCAATACCTTTGGCACCTGCTTTACCAGCTCCCATAGCAAGGATAACTGTAGCAGCTCCTGTAACAGCATCTCCTCCGGCGAATACACCTTCTTTAGATGTCTGTCCATTCTCTTCCTCTGCAACGATACATTTTCTGCGGTTTGTTTCCAGACCTTTTGTTGTAGAAGAAATCAGCGGGTTTGGTGATGTACCAAGAGACATGATAACTGTATCTACTTCGATGTCATACTCGGATCCCTCGATTTCAACCGGACGTCTTCTTCCGGATGCATCTGGCTCACCAAGTTCCATCTTGATCACTGTCATGCTTGTGATATTACCGTTCTCGTCAACATTGATCTTCTTCGGATTTGTAAGAAGATCGAAGATGATTCCTTCTTCTTTTGCATGATGAACTTCTTCTGCTCTTGCAGGAAGCTCTGCTTCACTTCTTCTGTATACTACATGAACTTCTGCGCCGAGACGAAGAGCTGTTCTTGCAGCATCCATAGCTACGTTACCACCACCAACAACGGCTACTTTCTTACCGGCAGCGATCGGTGTATCGTAATCATCACGGAAAGCTTTCATCAGGTTACTTCTTGTCAGGTATTCATTTGCGGAGAATACTTCGTTTGCATTCTCTCCCGGAATTCCCATGAACATTGGAAGTCCGGCACCGGATCCGATGAAAATAGCTTCATAACCATCCTGCATCAGTTCCTCTACGGATAAAATCTTTCCAATTACCATGTTTGGCGAAATGGTAACGCCCAGCTCTTCCAAGCTGTGCACTTCCTGCTGCACGATTTCCTTCGGCAAACGGAATTCCGGGATGCCATACATCAGGACACCGCCAGCAACCTGAAATGCCTCAAAGATGGTAACAGCATAGCCAAGCCGTGCCAGATCGCCTGCACAAGTCAGACCAGCCGGGCCTCCGCCAATGACTGCCACTTTTTTTCCATTGGAAACAATCAGTTCTCCTGCGCTGTTTGTTTCTTCTGGATGGTTGCGGGCGTAATCCGCAGCAAACCGCTCCAGGCGGCCAATGCCAACCGGTTCGCCTTTTTTTCCACGTACACAAAGACCTTCACACTGATTTTCCTGCGGACAGACACGACCGCAAACAGCCGGCAGCCGATTGGTCTGCGTAATCACCTGATAAGCCTTTGCAAAATCACCTTTTACGATTTCCTGAATGAAGTTCGGAATCTGCACACCGACCGGACAGCCCTTTACGCAAGGTGCCGCTTTACAATGCAGGCAGCGTGTTGCCTCTTCCATTGCCATTTCCGGCGTATAGCCTGTTGCAACTTCCTGAAAGACACGTGCACGTTCCTTTGGATCCCGTACTGGCATCTCCACTTTCTTCTGTGACAAGTTTACCTTTCCTGCCATACTCCAATCACGCCTCCTTTGCAGTCAGATGTTCTGCCTGCTGCATCATTCTGCAATCTGCTTCCCGTTCCTGTGCCCGATAGGTGGTATTCCGCTGCATCAATTCCTCGAAATCAACCTTATGACCATCAAAGTCCGGTCCTTCTACGCAGGCATACCGAATTTTTCCATCTACTGTAACCCGGCAGCAGCCACACATTCCCGTTCCGTCAATCATAATCGGATTCAACGAAACAATGGTCGGAATCTGCTGCGGCTCCGTTACCTTGCAGACAAACTTCATCATCGGAACCGGACCAATGGCAATGACTGCATCATAATGCTTTCCAGCATCCAGCTGCTGCTGCAACACGTTGGTAACAAATCCCTTTGTTCCATAAGAACCATCATCCGTACACAGGTACAAATTGTCACTGCATGCCCGGAATTCTTCTTCCAAAATCACAATATCCCGGTTGCGGAATCCTGCAATGGTATCCACCTGCAATCCTTTTTTATGCAGATATTTTGCCTGCGGATAGGCAATGGCACAGCCTACTCCACCGCCAATGACACAGACGGACTGACAACCTTCCGGCAAATGTGTCGGAACGCCGAGCGGTCCCACCAAATCCAAAATGGAATCCCCGGCCTGTAGCGTTGCCAGCTGCTTTGTCGTCGCACCGACCAACTGGAAAATCAGCGTAATGGTGCCTGCTGTTCGATCATAATCTGCAACAGTCAGCGGTACCCGTTCTCCATATTCATCAATACGGAATATAATAAACTGACCCGGCAGAACTTTTGCTGCAATCAGAGGTGCATGCAGAACCATCCGTGCAACAGATGCATTCAGCATTGTCTTTTCTTCAATTCGGAACATAGCCGTCCCTACCTCGCTTTTTCCATAATATTTTTCCTTCACGAACAAGAGCCGAAATACACTCTAAAAAAATAAGCCGACAAGATCGCCGGCTTATTCGAGCGAATACTGCTCTTATTTCGGAATGTATTGATCCTATTCTTAAACAGTCGGATCTTCTGCTGTTACGACTGCATCCTCTGCATCGTCCAGATCATCAAAATCAAATTCCAGCAGTTCGCCGCAGCAAGGACACTGCATGCTGCCATGATCCAAAACGGACTCATCCATGACAATGGTGTTTTCGCAAGTCGGACATACGGTCTCATACAGATCATCGTCATCCAGATCTTCTACATCCTCATCGTCATATTCTGCATCGTCCAGATCGTCTTCTTCGTCATAAACAATTTCTTCTACGTCTGCCAGATCTTCATCCAGGGATTCACAGACTTCTGTCAATTCATCCACTTGATCCTGCAAATCTTCTACATACAGAGCAGTTGTTTGCAGCACTTCCATAATCTGTGCAAGCACTTTGCCTTCCTTGGTGGTCATATCCAAGTCCATGCCGTCTACCAAACCATTCAAGTAAGAAATCTTATCTGTTAATTTCATGATTTTGCTCCTTTTCAAAAATGGGGCTTATGCACGTTCCATATATTCGCCAGTTCTGGTATCAATCCGGATCATATCACCCTGGTTGATGAACAGCGGTACCTTAATTTCTGCGCCAGTTTCCAGTGTTGCCGGCTTGGTTGCATTTGTTGCGGTATCACCCTTGAAGCCCGGCTCTGTCTCAGTGATCTCAAGCTCAACAAATAAAGGTGGCTCTACTGCAAAGATATTACCATTGTGGGATATAGGACAGTACCTTTACTTCCATGTTTTCCTTTACGAATGCGAAGGACGGACCCAGCTTGGACTTATCAATCGGCTGCTGTTCGTACGTTTCCATATCCATAAAGTAATACAGATCGCCATCGCTGTACAGATACTGCATGTCTTTTCTTTCAATATATGCAGTCGGATACTTATCAGTCGGGTTGAAAGAACGTTCTACCACA